>Ga0099364_10014251_pt1 | contig 10593 bp, 8 predicted proteins | sample TergutTh196P3_FD_73070 | JGI IMG/M metagenome (GOLD analysis project Ga0099364, IMG submission 73070) | Microcerotermes parvus P3 segment gut microbial communities from Pointe-Noire, Republic of the Congo - Th196 P3 | ecosystem: Host-associated > Arthropoda: Insects > Digestive system > Gut ...
CATTGGCTGCAATGAAAGCGTTTGCATTAGGACAAAGGGCAAAATGGAAAGATTATGTAGACTTGTATTTTTTATTACGAGATCACTTCACAATAGAACAAATTTCACAAAAAGCAGAAAATTTATTTGGGCAAGAATTTATTCCCAAACTAATTCGACCGCAATTAGCATACCACAAAAACATTGACCATTCCGAAATTGTAGAATACCTACCCGGCTTTGAGGTTGACGAGCAGGAAGTGAAAGATTTTTTGATAGATCAAGCTCTTCAGGAGATTTAATTTGCTTAATTCAAAAAAAAATCGTACCTTTGCAAATTAACTATAATGGATGCTACGCCTCGTTACCATATCATCTTGCGGATTTACCAACAACGAACTGACCAAAGAGTTAGGCATGATACCGTATCTATTACACAAAAAATACGGACTTAATTCGACTATGGTTACCGTTAAGAAAGGCGATTATCCCTATTTAGACCATGAGGTTAAAGGTTTAAAGATTGATTTTCTTAAGCGAGATTTCCGCATTCCTCACGTGGTGGGATTGTCATACTTAGTGTATGTAATTCGAAATGCGAAAAAAATAGATGTGTTAAACTTATATGGAACCAGACCTGACAGTGTTGTGATAGCTTGGGCATACAAATTGTTCAACAAGAAAGGGTATGTTTATCTAAAATTAGACTATCGACTTAATGAATTTGCCAATCTTCTCCAAGATAAGTCTACGTTCTTCAAACGAATGCGAGCTGCATTTTTTACAAAAGCATATACGAGTAAAAAATTTGATTTGATTTCGTATGAAATCAAACCTCGCATCAATGAATTGGAAACTTATCCGATAAATTTATTCAAGGAGAAGATGCATTATTTGCCAACCGGATTTTATGTGCCAAACATGAATGAACAAGAGGTTAATGATAAGATGTATGCTAAGAAAAAGACTATTTTAGTCTGCGGACGAATTGGATGGCGTGGGAATCCTCACAAAAATCATGATCGATTATTGAACATTTTACCTCAGTTGGACTTTAAAGATTGGAGTGTTAGATTTGTTGGGCCGATTGAACCTTATTTTGAAGAGATAATTGCTACTTTTTTTGAAAATAATCCGAATTTGAAAGAGAAGATAATCTTTACAGGAGCCATTTCTGATAAAGTCCAACTTCAAGATGAATATTTATCTAGTGCTGTATACCTTCTGACATCTGTGAAGGAGGAAAGTTACAATATCTCGTTGGTTGAAGCGTTAAATGCGGGTTGTTATGTTGTTTCTACCGATGCCGGCGTGGCTTTTGATGCCATACAAAACGATGTTGAAATAGGCAAAATCATAGCACTTGACAACCTTTGCGAGGAACTTCAACGCGTTATTGACGGAGAAACAGATGTTTTTTCCAATGTTCAAAAACGACACGAGCGGGCGCAGGCGTTTTCCTGGGAAACGAATCTCCCGCAATTACATCAGCGAATTTTAGAAACACGTAAATAGAATTTAGATAACAAAATTATGAGCAATTATTATAACTTACCTCGCACTGAAATGTTGCAATACGTTCCGAGTACAGCACAAAAAATCTTAGAAATTGGTTGTGGGGAAGCGGTATTTTCCTCTCAAATCAAAAAACGTCAATCCTGCGAAATATGGGGTGTCGAATTGAATCAAGAAAGTGCAAAACAAGCAGGAAAAATTGTCGATAAAATTCTCTTCGGAGATATTACGCGATTGCTAAGTACGTTACCCGATGACGACTTCGACTGTATTGTGATGAATGATGTGCTTGAACATTTAACTGATCCGGAATATGTATTAATAGAGTTATCTGCCAAACTCAAAAAAACAGGTGTGTTTGTGCTATCCATTCCCAATGTTCGGTTTTGGAAAAATTGGATAAACTTTGTTTTTCGAAAGGATTGGGAATACGAGGATTGGGGCGTTTTAGATCGAACGCATTATCGTTTTTTTACGAAAAAATCGTTGAAAAGAATGTTCGAAAGATTAAAATTCGATGTTCAAATTTTGAAGGGTATCAACAAAACTACTACATGGAAATTCAAACTGTTTTATCTGATTTTATGGCTTTCCGGAAATGCAGATGCTCAGTATCTTCAATTTGCATGTGTTGTAAAAAAGCGTTAAATAGTTATGACTTACGACTTATTGCATATCGAATTTATCCAAATTTATAGACTATGTTAAAAAAAATCTTAATAGAACTAGAAAAAAGATTTTCGAAAAATGGAGATCATCGGAGAAGACTTAATTATTTAAAGGATCTTAAAAAAGAATATCCAAAAAACGAGATGGTATCTAAATTGATACAAATTTTCAAACAAAAAATATATGGAATAAATGGGGCAACTTTCTTGTATGAAAATTTTTTCAAACTTCCTGATGTAAATGTTTTATTTCAGAATGGAATTTTTGAAGTTGAAGGTGTTAAGTTTGACTTATCGTCTTCATCTGCGAGAGAAGTTTTTTTTGCCGAATTTTTAGATTTATTCTGCATTGACGATCACTTCAAAAAATCTAAAGAAAATGAATTATTTTATCAAATCATGAAAGATATTCACTTTTCAATAGGAGAAGGCCCTTATCAGTATAATTCTGTTGCTTTATCACCTAATTCTGTTGTTATTGATGCAGGTGCTAATTTAGGTATTTTTTCTATATTGGCAAATCACTTCTATAAAGCAGAGTGTTATGCTTTCGAACCTGTTCAGTCAACTATAAAACTTTTAGAAAAAAACATCAAGTTGAATCGGATGGAGGATGCTATCAAAGTAGTACCTTATGGATTGAATGATAAAGAGTGCGATTTAGACATTCAGACAGATGAATGTGGCATAGGATCTTCTTCCTTTGTAAGGAATCCGAAAAAATGTGTGGGAATGGAAAAAATACATTGCATCACACTGGACCAATGGGTACAAAAAAATAATATCTCGAAAATAGATTTTATAAAAGCAGATATTGAGGGAGCAGAGCGTAATATGTTGCTCGGTGCTACCGAAGTTTTGAAAAAGAATGCACCAAAATTGTCTATTTGTACATATCACTTGCCAGATGATCCACAAATATTGGAAGAAATCATATTAAGGGCTAATCCAAACTACAAGATAGAGCACGCTTTTTTAAAGCTATATGCTTATGTACCCAATGGAATAAATAATTAAAATACATTATTCATGGAAAAAAAATATGATTATCTCATTGTTGGTTCAGGTCTCTATGGTTCTGTTTTTGCCTGCGAGGCGACTAAAAGAGGAAAAAAATGTCTTGTTGTTGAGCAGCGTGATCATATCGGAGGAAATTGCTATACCGAAAAGATTTCAGAAATTAATGTCCATAAATATGGAGCTCACATTTTTCACACATCGAATAAACAAGTATGGAATTATGTGAACGCTATAGTGCCGTTTAATCATTATGTAAATAGTCCGATAGCAAATTACAAGGGAGAACTTTATAATTTGCCGTTTAATATGAACACGTTTTACAAATTGTGGAAAGTGAAAACTCCGCAAGAAGCTAAGCAAAAAATAGAAGAACAAAAAACAGAATATGCTCATATCAAACAGCCTGCCAACTTGGAAGAACAAGCATTGGTTTTGGGAGGTCGAGATATTTATGAAAAATTAATCAAAGGTTATTCTGAAAAACAATGGGGACGAAAAGCGACAGAGTTACCAGCGTTTATCATTAAAAGATTGCCGTTTCGATTTGTTTTTGACAATAACTATTTTAATGATTTTTATCAAGGAATACCTATAGGAGGATACACCAAATTGTTTGAAGAATTATTAAAGCATGTAGATGTAAAACTAAATACAGATTATTTGAAACATCGCAAAGAATTAAATGAAATAGCGGACAATGTTGTTTATACGGGTGCAGTAGATGCTTATTTCGATTATTGTTTTGGAAATTTGGCGTGGAGAAGTTTGGAATTTAAACACGAAGTATTAGAAAATTGTGACAATTTTCAGGGAAATGCTGTTGTCAATTACACGGATTCGGAAACACCATTTACACGAATAATAGAGCATAAACATTTTGAATTTGGACAGCAACCATCTACAGTGATCACACACGAATATCCAAAAGAATGGCTGTTAAATGATGTGCCATACTATCCTGTAAATGACGCAGTAAACACAGAATTGTATGAAAAATACAAAACACTATCAAAACGAGAAACTAATGTGCTTTTTGGAGGTCGTTTAGCAGAATACAAATATTACGATATGGATCAAATTGTAGCAAACGTTTTAAATCTTTTTTAGTTATGAGCAAGAAATATGTTGTAGACTATTTATACAGAAACTATTTTAACGCAAGATCAAAAGCGAGAGAAGACGTTAATGTATCGGCTCAAAAAGCCGGATATGAGATGTTTTTTCTAAAAACACAAACAACTACAGAGGCAAATGAAAGTAAAACAAAAAATTTTTCAAAATACTTACATCATATCAAAAAACTGATCGTAATTTTTGATGCCATTTTGAAAATTAAAAAAGATTCTACTGTTTTGGTGCAATATCCTTTATCCCCGTTTGGAGATTTTTTTTCTAAATGTTTTTATTGGGCTTTAAGAAAAAAATCTTGTAAGGTTATTATTTTGGTACACGACATTGTTTCGTATCGAGAAACCGGGCATTTTTCAAAAAAAGAAATAGCAACTTTAAATCAAGCAAGTCACATTATCCTCCATACGCCAGCAATGAAAGCACTCTTTAATAGCGTTGGAATAAAACCGAGCATGTCTTTGCTTTATTTATTTGATTATATAACTTCAGAATTGCCAATTCTCCACAATACGGAAAATTATGAGGTGGCTTTTGCAGGAAGTTTGGAAAAAAGCGTGTTTTTACATTGTATTCACAAAATTCCTTTTAGAGAAATTAAATTGAATTTATACGGACTTCCTACCGATAAAATTAAGGAAACTCAAGATATTCGTTATTGCGGAAAATTTTCTCCTGAAAATGTCAATGCAATTAAGAGTATTTGGGGATTAGTGTGGGATGGCGATAGTTTAGAAACTTGTTCGGGAGTTTTGGGAACTTATTTACGAATCAATTCTCCACATAAAACATCATTATACCTTGCAGCCGGAATCCCTATTATTATTTGGGCTCAATCGGCATTGGCTGAATATATCACGAAAAATTGCTTAGGTATCACGATTTCCTCTCTGTATGAGATGGATGAAAAAATACTTAAATTGACGAAAGATGAAATAAATGAAATTCAAAGAAATGTTAGTTTTTTTTCCTCAAAAATTCGAGGTGGAGAAATGCTAAAAGACGTTTTAAATAATTTGTGAAAGCACTATGATTTACGATCTTGTTATTGCCTATAGAATCTATCCCGGAGTATCTAAAAATCCTCCGGTATGTAAGCACAGTAAATTTGAATTGGCTAAATTTTGCATAGACTCTTTGTCGCGTTCGCTGTCAGAAATCAACTACAAAGTTTATGCATTGATGGATAATTGTCCACCTGAATTTGATGAACTATTTACAAATGCGTTTGGTGCTGAACGTGTTGAATTTGTAAGATATAATGGTATTGGAAATTTTCCTACATTTGCAGAGCAAATTCGGATTCTAACCACTCAAACCGAATCCGAATATGTGTACTTTGCCGAAGACGATTATTTTTATTTAGATGGTCAATTTCATTTGATGTTGGATTGCATAAAAAGTCAACCGCAGGTTGACTTTGTAACGCCTTATGAATATCCGAATCTTCACACATTAGAATATCACAAACGCAATTATCATGAATTTGAATACGGTGGTAAATTATGGAAAAAAGTGAATGCAACGTGCTTGACATTTTTAACCACCAAAACACGATTAAAATCGGAAAAGTTTTGTTTCAAAACATATTCAAAATGGAGTGGCGACACCTCACTTTGGGCAGGAATTACGCTTGGTTGGCATTATTTTGGATTGTTAAAAGACTTTTTCAAACTGAGCAAAGCCGAGAAACGAGTTGTTATACAAATGTCTATATTTTTTGTTCCTCGATTTATATTGAACAAAAAAAGAAATCTTTATATGGTAACACCATCAATAAGTACGCATCTGGAAACAGGTTTACTTGGTTCTGGTATAGATTGGAATAAGGAATTTAATTGCTACTTAAAACCGCCAACGCAAATTTGCGAAACAGTTGACAATATTTTACCTAATAAAATACCTGCACTCCAAAAAATTAAAAATATCATCGGTGCCTGTAATTTTATAAAATATCCGATTGCTTTAATCCCTCTTGCTTGGATTATTAGCCTTTTATTGTTACTGGCAAAGTTTCTTATCTGTTTTTAAAATACCAAGTGAAGTGTTGACAAATTTGAGATGCAACTTCAAATTTGTTCAAGTGCAAGTTACGACTTTTTCTGAGAAAACTATTTTTTTGTTTTTCTATTCAAACAAAAGTTTTTCGAACACTTTTTTTGCAATTTCATTGGTGTGATTTTGCAAATAATACTCACGTGAGTAAGCATTGAATTTACTATTAAATTTTTGAGGAATTTGTTGAATGGCAGTAATAAATTCTTCTTTGGTATTGGCTAATGCACCAACTTTTTCGAAATCTACGTTGTAACCCTCGAAAGATTCGGTTGTACCGATGATGGTTTTTCCATACATCAATGTTTCGCAGGTTTTGATTTTCATTCCGCTACCTTTGAAAATGGGAGAAACAACAAAATCTGCTTGTTCAATAAATGGAGCGATATTTTCTACATCGGAAAAAACTTGGATTTTATTTTGTTGCAAGAGCGATGAATGTATCGCCCCTACGATTTTATTCATGCCTTTTCCAACAATTTGCAGTTTAATATCCACATGTGGCAAAACGTTTTCGATAAACCACAAAACACCCTCGACATTTGCCGGAAAATAAGCTCCGAAAAAGAGTGCTGTTGGTGGATTACCAATGGGTATAGGGGTTTCATTTGGATATTTATTTTCAAATGTAACCGGAATTAAAGCGTGAGTTTTTTTGCCGTATCGTTTTTGCAATTCGTTGTCGTCGCGCGGATTTATGCCAATGGTCATGTCTGAGAATTGCATGCTATACGCATCGTTGCGATTGATGCAACGCAGTAATAACGGGCGATAGGGTGCGTATTTCGGAATGCGTACTTGATAATAAATCACTTCCACATTGTGAAAAAACGTAACAATTTTACCTTTGTATCCGTTTTTTTTTAAGGCTTTGGCGATGATTCCGAAAATACTTCGATCAACGAAAACAATATCTTTATTCGTTGCAATTTCGCAGATTTTACGGACTTTTCGAGGGGTTAATCCAAAATAATAGTTTGCAAAAATATAAGGCAAACTTTTGATTTTATCCCAAATGGTTTCTTGTTCCAAATTCGGATGTATGTAGTATTCCTCGACGTTTTCCACACCAAACAATTCGCAAAAAACAGCGTAATTTTTATGCGTTCCCTGTTCGCCGCCTTCTTTGATGCCGAAAGGTTTTTTGTAGCGAATAAACAGAACTGTTTTTGGGGTATTCACTACTCTTGGGTTTTAGGTTTTCTAAAAAATTGAACATATATTGCAGTTGCAATTAATGCATATAACATTAAACTGAAAATGAATCCGAATCTATCAGCTTGTTTTCTGAAAATCGGAATAAATTCCATTCGAATTTCATGTTCTCCTGCGGGGATATGGATAGCTCGCAAAATGTAGTTCACACGCAGGATTTCCGCGGGTTCTCCGTTAATCCATGCAAACCATTCATTAGGATAAAATACCTCCGAAAACACGGCTAATCCATCGTTTTCGTTTGAGGATTTATATGTCAAAACGTTGGGTGCATAACTTGTCAACTGAATGCTTGCATTTGCACTTGGATGTGAAAAAGGTTGTAATTTACTTGCAAAAGGCGTATCAATTACAGCTGTTGTTTGCGGGTCAAAATCATTTAGAGCGTTGATTTCAGCATTAGGTCCTTCAACAATCTGCACAGAATCTACAAACCATGCATTGCCCATAGCCGCTACATTTCGCTGAACATCCGGAGTGCCGTCCTGTCCCGGAACAATGAAGTATTTTGTATTAAGCATATTAAACACTCTCACATTATTTCTGCCGATATGATATTCGATCATATCTTGATAACGGCGTAATTTGGCAGGAGAATAACCTCCGATAGATTTGTGATAGAACGAAGTTGCAGACTCATTAAACGTGTTGGTTGTAACATTCAACACACGATAATGCGGATCCGGGTCTTGCAAAATCAAACGATCGACGTCTGTCAGAGGGAATGGTGTCTCTACATTTCGGGTAGGCACAAACTTATCGTTGTTCAGATAGCGTTTGTTGATAGGCCACATATCAGCTAAAATCAGTACGATTAGGGCGATGTAGAAATGTTGAATTTTTACTTTTCCTTTCACAAAATAAATCAGTAGGAGAGCAATAAGACCGACAAAAACTGCCGAACGCAATGCGTCCATTCGTAACCAAGATTTACGGTCTTCGATGATTGCATTGGACAACCAATCGGGCCAATTTGCGAAAATACGGGCATCTTGTGCAGATGTGAACGAAAACAGAGCAGAACCAAACAGCACGAAAAACAAGCAAATTCCACCGGTGATATAAGCCGAAGTTTTGATGTGTTTCAGAAGTTCTGTTTTTGAGATTTTATTTTCAATGATATTTTTCAATGCCAGAAAACCCAATAGTGGCATAGTAAATTCGGCAACGATCAAAATACTTGAAACCGCTCGAAACTTATTGTAGAACGGAAAATAATTCATAAATAATTCGGTCATTGGCATAAAATTCTTTCCCCAAGCCAACAGAATTGAAAACATGGTAGCGATGAGAAGTCCCCATTTGTAAGGACCTTTCACAATGAAAAGCGACAAAACGAACAAGAAAAAAACTATTGCTCCGATGTAAACAGGACCTGCTGTAAAAGGTTGAGTGCCCCAATACATCGGCATTTGCGAAGCAATCCGTTCGGCTTCGCGAGGTGGTTGTCCGTGTTGTACAAGTGCTTGATACGTGTTTGAATTTTTGCTGAGTTTGGCACCCGAAGCACCACCTTTGAAATTGGGAATTAAAAGCGTTAAAGTTTCGTCGATATCATAACTCCAAGCCGTTGCATATTCCAAATCCAATCCTTTGGATTCCTCTCCGGTATAGCCTTCTGTGAGTTCGGAATGCCCTCCGCGCATGGTTTCTTTCACGTATTGTTGCTTGACTACAAAAAATCCGGTTCGGGTACCCAGTCCAAGAGTCAGTGCAGCAAAAAATACCAAAGAGGAGATGAGAAAAGTTTTGAGTTTTTTGTCTGTAAAATGTTTGTATAATTCGATAAAAAACAAAACACCAATCAACATAAATACATAATAACTCATCTGAATATGCCAAATGGAGCTAAGCATTATATAGACTGCCAGACAAACAGCACCCCAAAGATATTTTTTATCATAGATCAATTTGAATCCTCCAATAACGGCTGCTAAAAATCCCAATGCCAAAGCTTTGCTTTCATGTCCGGCTTCTAAAAGAATGAAAAAATAAGATGAAAAAGAAATTGCGATGGCTCCGGCAATAGCAAGCCAAATGTTCATCCCAAAAGCTAACATCAAAATGAAACATCCAATCAATAATCCCATAATTTGCAACGCAATATTCGGCAAAAACGCATGTGATAATCGATATAAAAACGTATTTGCGTTGTGCGATAACGGATAATAAACTGTTTCGCCTCCAATAGTATACGTAGGCATACCTGAGAACATAGAATTAGTCCATTCTGTAACTTCTCCGGTTGTTTCCAAATGTTGTTTTGCCTCTTGAAACATTCCACGCCAACTGCTGTTATCGCCCGAAAACACCATTTTGCCTTCCAAAATAGGCGACGTATAAACCAACGTTATTACAGCAAAAAACGCAATAGCCAATGCGTAAGGATAGAACTTTTTGAACTCAATGTTTTTCATACTAAAGATATTTTTTTTTGCAAAGATACGAAAAAAAACATAAATTTTTTGTTTTTTTTACAAAAAAAGTTGTACCTTTGTGTTGTCATATGCCCAAGCTATCCATCATAATTCCGGTTTACAACGCATCGAAGACCATCGTCAAGTGCGTGGATTCCTTACTGCGACAGACCTTTGCAGATATGGAAGTTATCATAGTTGATGATTGCGGACAAGACGATAGCATAAAAATCATACAAAATCACATCGAAAATCATTCTCAAAAAAATAGATTTCGTTTTGCACAAACGCCCGTCAATTCAGGTCCCGGAGCAACACGAAATATCGGATTGAAAATGGCTCAAGGCGAGTATGTCGCTTTTGTTGATAGCGATGATTGGGTGGAGGCAGACATATATGAAACGCTGTACGAAACGGCAACTCAACACTCGTCAGATCTTTGTTATTGCAATGTTTTTTGGGAGGATTTGATCCGAAAAAAACAACGTGTTTTGCCGAATACACCGATTGTCAACAAACGTGATTTCTTAGCGAATTTCAAGTGTCAATTTTGGTCTTATATTTATCGTCGCGAATTTTTGGATAAATTCAACATA
>Ga0099364_10014252_pt1 | contig 10593 bp, 13 predicted proteins | sample TergutTh196P3_FD_73070 | JGI IMG/M metagenome (GOLD analysis project Ga0099364, IMG submission 73070) | Microcerotermes parvus P3 segment gut microbial communities from Pointe-Noire, Republic of the Congo - Th196 P3 | ecosystem: Host-associated > Arthropoda: Insects > Digestive system > Gut ...
GTGCGTAGTCAGTATAGATTTTTCTGCCTAATTATTCAAGACATTTGCGTGATTGAAATGAGCATTTCATCAGCTTTTTAATATTTGCTTGAAAAAAAGACTTGACTTATCTCGTCGGATGTCAAAGTGTTTATGGGCTTACGCGCGGTTATTGAGCAGGTTAATAAAAACGCGATAGCAGCTTGATGTGACAACGACTATTTTGTTATTTCTGAAGATGAAGCGAAGGAAGAAGAAGTTTTAATTTGTGGTGGAGGTGGGTTTCAGTTTTTTCGCGCTCGGAACGAGTGCCGGTAGACGCGAAAGCGGCTTAAACAAAAAACGCTAATCGGCGTTTTTGTAGGGGCGTTTGAGGGAGCATCCCTCAGCAAGTTAGTAAAAGGCAAGCCTTTTACCCAGCTTGCCAGTCATTTGAATCAATAAACCATGATAATGCCTTTAGCTGTTCTTTTATTTTCCAACTGCTGATAGCTCGACTCGATAAATGTTTTCCGAAATATACATATAACGCATTGGCAAATAAACGCTTATGCAGTATCATGCTTGTAGTAGCACAATACCACGGAGGTTTCGGATGAAAATTGTTAGCGAACGATTAAGGCATTTGCGCGAAAGTATAAAACTCTCCCAAGCTAAATTGGCAAAACTTATGGGAACAACGCAAGCAAGCGTGAACCGTTATGAATCAGATACCAGCTCTCCTTCCCCGGAAACATTTTTATGGTACGCAGACTATTTTGACGTGTCGTTAGACTATATTTTTGGGCGCACCGATAAACCCCAAGGCAGGTTATATGATTACCATCCAAAAATTGAAAAATCCAGCGAGGAAATGCGGCAATTTGTTGAAATGTGCTTCGACCCTAACTCTCCGATGAATGACAGATTAAAACAAACGCTTCTTGAAATGTTGGGGGAATCGCAGTAATGAAATGTGTGATTTACGCAAGATACAGCAGTATAGGTCAGCGGGAAGAAAGCGTCGAAGGGCAACTCCGCGAATGCAAAGCGTTTGCTGAACGCAAGGGCATTGCGATTGTCGGCTCGTACATAGACCGTGCAGTCAGCGGGCGCGAAGCCGAAAACCGCATTGAATTTCAACGTTTGATAAAGGATTCCGCAAAAGGTCTGTTCGATGTAATAATCGTTTGGAAGTTGGACAGATTCGCCAGAAATCGTTATGATTCTGCGCATTACAAGTTCATACTTCGTAAGAATAACGTCAAAGTCATATCAGCAACCGAAGCCATATCCGAGGGCGCGGAGGGCATACTACTTGAATCATTGCTTGAGGGACTCGCTGAGTATTATTCGGTCGAACTCGGAGTCAAGGTGTCCCGGGGATTAACCGAAAACGCTCTTAAAATGCGACACAACGGCGGCATTGTCCCATACGGTCTGATGGTCAACGAAGAACAACAATATCAGCCTGACCCACATACATCGCCTGTGGTGTATGAAATATTCGAATGATACGCCGACGGCGAAAGCGTGGCGGATATTCGAGAGAGACTTTCTGCAAGGGGTATCAAGACCAAAACAGGCGGTGACCGATTAAGCTATAACAGCATAAATAATATGATTCGCAACAGAAAGTATTTAGGCGAATACCGATATGGCGAAACCATTGTTCCCGGCGCGTATCCGGCCGTCGTTTCGCAGGAGTTGTTTGACCGGGCGCAGGAAAGATTGCAACGGAACAAACGCGTTCCCGCCGCCGCAAAAGCTAAAGTCGATTATCTACTGACGACAAAACTCCATTGCGGAAAATGCGGCACGTTCATGGTCGGCGAAAGTGGAACGAGCAAAACAACGAAAATATATAATTACTACAAATGCCTGTCTAACAAACGAAAACGGGGTTGTGAGCAGAAAAGAGCGGTCAAGAAAGACTGGATAGAGTGGCTTGTTGTACAGGATACTGTGGATTATGTATTACAGGACGAGGCAATAAAACGGCTCGCCAAGGCACTGATGGATTTGCAAAAACGCGAGGATACTGCGCTACCTCTACTCCGGCGTGAACTTGAAGAAACCGATAAAGGCTTGAATAACATCGCTGACGCGATTCAGCAGGGCATAATAACGAATACAACCAAACAGCGCCTAGAGGAATTGGAAGCCAAGAAATCCGATATAGAGGTCAAAATCCTACAAACGGAATTGCAACAGACCATTTTAACCGAAGAAAAGATTGTTTTCTGGATAAACCGCTTCAAGGGCGGCGACATTGCTGATAAAGCCTACCAGCGGGCGATAATCGACATATTTGTGAACGCAATATATCTCTACGATGACAAAATCGTACTGACATATAACTTCAAGAGCGATTCGAAGACGATTACCCTGTCCGATATTGAAAGTTCGGATTTGCCACAAAACACCCCGCCACGTCATTATGAGCCGCGCCGCGAGGCGCGGCTTAAAAGTATTCGCAACTTTCCGACAAGCGCGTGGTCGTGTTCATACTCCGGGTAAATATAGTATCGGCGGAGATTTCAAGTTCCCGAATAATACGAAAAAGCAAGTCGCAACTTGGTATCTGTTTTTTATTTTCAATCGACATCAGATAATGCGGCGTGATAAAAAGACGTTTCGCTAATTGCTTCTGTGTCAAGTGTTTTTCTAAGCGTGCCGATCTTATGACGTGTCCTAATTTATCAGATACCTTATGCAATTTTTTTCACCACCCCGTTTTTTACGTTTTTGTTTCGCTGAACCATTCTTCAAGTTCATCATCGTTTTTATTGTTCTTGGGAGCATATTCTATGTTTCTTTCAGATTCAGCATTATTATGAGTATACTGTCCCCTTTGCATGAGAAGCCCCGTCGCTGTCAATAAAAGCGAATAAATAAAATACTGACCGCAATTCCCCATGTAAAAACTCATGATGTCGTACTCATTGCCGCTGGCGGCCAGTTGTCCCACCGCCTTCGCTTGTGAAATAATATCGGCGCAATGGGTGTACGCCCATATTGCGTAAATCGCCAACAATAGAGAGATCGCATAAAACACAAAACTCGGAATGTTTTTCTTGTTCAATACTTTATTCATTATCATAATCCTTTCTTGTTAAAGAGTGATATTCCGCTCCCCTTAATAATTTCCCCGCTCTAATGCCGATAACTTCATCGGCAATAGCGGTTACATTTTCCGAGTGTGTGACGATAATCACGCACTTGTTATCTTCGTGTGCCAAGCGGGCGAATATGTCCAGTACGGCCTTTTCGGTTTCTGCGTCAAGATTACCTGTCGGCTCGTCAGCGATAATTACGTCCGGGTCATGGGACAGGGCGCGAGCAATACCCACGCGCTGTTGCTCGCCGCCCGACAGTTTTAGGATTTTACGGTCAGCGGTGTCACGGTCAATCCCTACCTTGTCCAGTAGCGTGTATGCAAAATTCTTTTTATCCCTACGCTCCTTGACTGCACTCTCGCTTATATTCATAGAGAGCGTTATGTTGTAAACCGCCGTCGAATTAAGCAGCAAATTATAGCTTTGGAAAATCACGCCCACGCTTTTAGCGCGATACTCGTCCCGGTCGATTGAGCGAAGATTCGTCCCCTTGTAATAAATGTCGCCATCCTTGCAGGTATCAAGGCCGGAAATCAGCGACAGCAGCGTAGATTTACCTGCGCCGGATTGTCCGATAATTGTGTAAACCTTACCGCTCTCGAATACCGCGCTGGCTTTCTTTAGTACGGTTTCCGCGCTTCCTTCGTAGCGGTAGTTGACATCTCGTAATTCTAAGTATTTCATATTTTAGCTCTCCTAATTCCGCTCCATCAATATCTTGATGGGTTCGCATTTTGTAATCCGGCTAACCGATATTATGCCTGCGATAGAAGCCAGTAATACAGATATTCCAAGTATTTGTAGCGCGGTGACACCGCTCACCGTTATGTCGATTCTTTCAGGCGTTGAATTATCCATATCGCTCAATCTATCAGCTAATGATGTTGAACCCATATCTGCCGACTGTGCCTGTCCGGTCATTATGGCATCAGAAACCGGTTGTGACAGCATCGTACCAGCACCTATACCAAGTGCAAAGCAGATGCAAGTGATTACGATTATTTCTGTCCAAAGCCCCAGTGCAACCTTTTTCTTTTTCATGCCCATCGCTCGTAGGACGCCGATTTCATATTTCCTCTCACGAATGGCGATAGCCGAAAGCAACACCATTATGACCGCGCCCAGCACAAGGACGATGATTAGAAAAGTAAACGCCAGATTTTGCAAACTCTCCACAGGACCGGCTACATTATCAAAGGCTGATTCATCTGTTCTCAAAGCGTAGTCATCAGGAAGCCCTTTGCTTCGCAGCTCCGTTTCAAAAGCCGCCAGCATATCTGGACGCTTTAGATAGTATACGGCATCCACCCCATCGGCGTTTCGGTTACTCTCCTTGATGTCAGAGCCGTCAAGAAACTCCGATTCAGAAAAGGAAAGGTATTGATCCAATGAAACCGCTGCTTCTTGCTGACCACCGCCCGCCGTAATTGCACCTCCACCTCCCACGGCCTGTCTTTGCGGTGCTACCCGTACCGCGCTCTGGAGTGCAGCCCTCGTTTCATCAAGAACAATCCCTGTGGTATTGAAAATCGCCAAAGCCACGACAGTCGCTATGATAATTGTAAAGATAATCACGCCCAGCAGGATATTCCGACCTTTGTTCTTTCCAAGATTCAAAAACGCGTGTTCAATAACGTACATAGCCTCATCCCCTCCTCTTCTTATTTGATGACGTGTTTTTAGTCTCCTGACCTCTGACCTCTGTTCCCAGCCCCCTGTTGTGGACGGGAAGCTGCCGGAAAACACCCTTGTCCAGACCCCATATTTCATCAGCGATAGCTGATACCTTCTTTGAATGAGTCACAATTATCACGCATTTTCCTTCATAGTGGGCGAGGGCTTCAAAGATTTTCAAAACTCTTGCTTCGGTATCTTTATCTAAATTCCCGGTCGGTTCATCCGCCACTATCAATACAGGGTCATGTGCTAAAGCCCGTGCAATACCAATGCGCTGTTGTTCTCCACCCGATAATTTAAGGATTTTGCGATTCGCTTTTTCCGGCGATATACCCACCTTCTTCAACAATTCAAGCGCCCGTGCTTTTTTATCCACGCCCATCACTCCGCTGATATTCATGGATAAAATAATGTTGTCAATGGCTGTCGCGTTGGTCAGTAGATTCAGACTCTGGAATATAATCCCTGCCTTTTCCGCCCTGTAACGGTTACGGTTGATTTCGGCAAGATTCTCACCGTCATATTCGATACGTCCGTCGGTAGCAATGTCCAACCCCGACAGCAGGGAGAGCAGGGTTGTTTTTCCCGCCCCAGACTTACCGACGATGGTGTAAACCTTTCCCGCCTCAAATTGTAAATTGACGTCATTAAAAATGGATTTTTTACTTCCCTCATATTTATAGGAAACATTCTGCAATGCGAGTGTACTCACTTCTCCGTCCTCCTTAATTTCTACCGCAGTTCGCAATAGTCGCCCGCTTTCACTTTGTTCGGCGCGCTCCTTTGCTCACTGTAACTTATCGTTCGCTTAATCCGCCACTGGCGGCGCTCACGCACGTTCCCTGAGTATTTTCAAGGGTTCGTATTGCGTGATAAAGACAACTCCAATCACTCCGGACAGCGCGGCTAACGCAAGCGTGATGATAATTATTTGAACAATAACATCCGTGCTTAAACTAACTTGAATTTCGCTCTCCGGTTCATAGCCCTGTGTGTTGTCATCTGTCTGCATCTGACCTCCGGCAAAGAGAACTCTGTTAGCGCCTCCAGCAAATTCTTCTTCAACTGCGGCAACCCTTCCTTCAATCATATTGTCAGCTATTGGCTGCGCCATCGCGCTGCCTGCGCCAAGCCCGACTATCAGGCAAACAGCAGAAATCATCACTGTCTCCGCGAGAATTCCAAAAGCAACTTTGCCCCTTTCCATACCCATAGCCCGCAATACGCCGACCTCGTATTTGCGCTCTCTTACAGCCATGAATGACAGCAAAGCAAGCACGATGGCGCCGAGTATGAGGATTACGGTCATAAAGGTCACAGCCGCGCCTTTCATGCCGGAAAGGGGGCCAGTAACTTTATCATAAGCCGCCTGATTGATTGATACGTTGTAGGTAATCGGCAGGCCTATCGCTCTGACTTCCGCTTCAAAGCCCCTTATGTCATCAGGATCTCTTAAAAAATACTCCATCTTCATGTCGAGCCCTGCGTTTGTTTCCCATCCTGCGGACATAAGGGTTTCAAAGCTGGTGAGTATCTCGTTGCGCCGGTTATCGGCAAAACGTCCGTTCATGGCTAGAAACCAGTTCGTATAATCCTCGGTGGCATCGGAATAAATGCCGACGATGGTCAGACTGTAGTATTTGTCTGACGCATACGAGCCTCTCAGTTCGATAACGTCGCCGATGGATATATTATTGAGTGCCGCTAAATCTTCGCTGATAATGCACTCGTTTAGACTGTCAAACATTCTGCCGCCAACAATTTCCCGAAGCGTCCCGAACTCAGCCAGTGTATCCGGCTCGGATGTACTTACTAATTTGCAGGTTTCCACCAGCACAACTTCGCCGTTGTCATTGACGCGGGTGGTTTCGCCGGGATTATCGCTGTAATCATCAACTGCGCGGAACGTGTCGCTCCAAGCATACATATCCGCGTTATATATAGCCTTTCGTAGATAATCGGATCGGGCAAAGACATAGAAGCTGTCAATGGATATATAGCTCGCATCCTCTCTGCCCAAGCCACTCTGCCGCATTTCTATTAAGTCTTGCCTGACTTCAACCCGTGAGCCGAGGTCAAGCCGAATATCGTCAATCACTTTTGCGGCTGCGTTATTAATGGTCAGCGTCACCACCGTTGAAACAATGATTGCCAGCGTAATAGCAGCAATCAGTATGTTTCGTCCCTTGTTCCGTACAAGGTTTTTCATCGCGTTGGTCAATAAATACATGAATTTGCCTCCTTGATTTATGGTTCGCTTAAAAGCTTCGCTGAAATCTTCGCTCACTCGGTCATGGCCGAGCAAGCTCTGCCACGACTCTCGCTTCGCTCGATTATAGAATAGCACGCAAATCTAGCTTTAATCTAACCTTACCATTTGATTTTGCGCCAAGATTTTTGTAATGAGAAATCCTTGATAAATGAATCTAACGTCAGTGTAGTTACGCTGATAGGTTTAGATTTTGAACATAAAAGCAACCCCCTTGACTGACAATGAAATCAGTATAAGGAAGCTGTCTAACCTGTGACTAACTTTTTTGTGAATTTATCGTGAACGCGGCAGCGCCATGAAAAACCGAACGCCGCCCTCCGTGTTTTGAATATCAAAGGGTATTTCCAGTAAATCCAGTATCTTCTTGACAATAGTTAACCCAAGCCCGTTGCGGCCTTGCTTATTGCTCCTGGATTCGTCTTCAACATAAAACGCCTCAAACATTTTCGACAAATTGCTTTCAGGTATTTTCGCCCCGCTGTTTTCAATGGACAGTAAGCAGCTTTCAGTTTTCTTCTTAGCAGTCACGCAAATCGTCGCCCCCTGCGGCGAGTATTGTGTGGCGTTTTGCAAAATACTGGTCAGTGCTTTTGCTAATAGGCGCGGGTCGGAGCGGATTGCCAAGCTATCGTCCACATCGAGCAGTAACACCTGTTCTTTTGCCTCAAAGAGAGGATGGAAGCATTCCAGTGTGTTATTCATAAAATTCAAAATATCTACCTCCTCAAAAACAGGCGTGGTCATACGGTCGTTCATCTTTACAATGTCCAATATTTCTGTTACCAAGAAGTTTTGTTCTTTCATAAGACGCAGGGTTTCCTGTAGGTATTGGGGATATTCTTCCGGCTCAATGACTCCATCCGTCATGCCTTCCAAAATTGCGCTGGCTGCCGCGATGGGCGTTTTCAACTCATGGGAAGCCGCTGAAAAGAAGTACCGCTGATTTTCTTCCATCTCCCGTTCCCGCTTTATTTCATCCTCCAATTGCCCGATGGTATCTTTCAGATTTTGGTGCATGAGATACACATCTTTCGCAAGTTGGCCGATTTCATCGCTGCGATTCGGAAAATCCGGCGCGTCCTCAAACTCGGCCATCATTCGCGTATTTGCGGTGAGGGTGCGGATTGGTTTCGCTATTCTATGGGCAAAGACCGCCGCTGCGATTAAGCTGACAAATAATATGAGAGAGAAGGCGATAGTCGCTTTGCCAACAATCTCGTCAAAAACCGATAAAGTGAGCGTAAACCCCGATACATAAAACCTCTTGTCATTTACCGACAATGCTAAAATCGCCGATTGCTGCCCCGTTCTTCCTCCAATCACGGAAAACTTGTACCTGCCTTGCTCAAACAATGCCCCGCTAAACAAGGCGCTGTCAGGCGGCAGTCCGACTTCCGGTTTGGAAAAACCGTCTGTTTGATAGAGTAAGTTTCCATCGGCGTTTTCAAAGCAAAACTGAAACGAACGGTTTTCCATGTGAAATGCTTTTGCAATTTCAATGGTCTCATCATCCGTTTTTCCCTGTAGACTTTCAAGAAGCGGCTGAAAGACACTACTGATCTGCTGTTGTTGCGTAATCGTCACCGTTGACTGGATTCGCTCGTAAAACAGCGCAAAAAAGACACCGGCTACAAATACGAGTATCAAACAAGTGTAAAAGAACACTTTTCCGAATATTCCGAAAAATCTAACTTTTTTTTTCATGGGGATACTCCTCCAAACAATAGCCGACACCTTTCACCGTCCGAATCAAATTGACTGGTAGTTTGTCGCGCAGTTTTTTCATAGTGGCGTGGATGATTCCCTCATTCCCATTGAAATCATAACCCCAAATCCGAATAAGCATTGTTTCGTGTGGAACGATCCGCCCTTTGTTTTGCACTAGAAAATGTAGGATGTCAAATTCTTTCGGCGGTAACGGAATTTGCTCATCCCCATATTGGATACTGGAGGTTTCAGGGTATAACGTCAGTTTCCCCGCATGGATTTCTTTTTTTAGGGCGCCGCTTCTGCGTAACAAAGCCTCCGCACGTTTTATCAGAATAGGCATAGAAAAAGGCTTTGTAACATAATCATCGGCTTCATTTTCAAAGGCACGGAGTTGGTTATCATCGTCAGAAAGAGCGGTCATCATCAAAACGGGTGTATCATGGATTTTGCGGAGTTCTTTCAAAAGCTCCTGCCCGTTTATTCCGGGGAGCATGATGTCAAGAATGACAAGCTGATAGCTGCCGTCATAGAAAGATTCAAGCGCGGAACATCCGTCAGCGCAGGCATCCACAGAATATCCCGCCTTTTTGAGAAACCTACAGACCATATTGCGAATATTGTCATCGTCCTCGACAACAAGAATCTTTATATCCATCAATATCACCTCTGCAACTATGATAATACGACAATCTAACTTAAATCTAACCTTCTTTATTTTGAAAGTGGATTTTGTAAATGAGTTCTTCTTTTCCTGCCATCTTTCGGTTTTTCAACGTCAGCAGGGATAAGCCACATATTGCCTTTCCGTATAACGCCCGGTATGCGTCCGTCAACGCAATAATACGTTACCATTCTCCCGGAGATACCCCACTTTTCCCCGGCTTCTTTTATAGTCAGATAATCCATTTGCAGTCACCTCATACCTATTATACTTCAAAACTATGAAATATCCAAGTGCGAAGAAATAAAATAGTACAAATGGTACATTTTCATATCGTTTCAATATTTCAAACAGAAATGTAACCTTACTATGGAGGATATGAAAATGTACGAAGAAGAAAAACTTGATTTACGGGCTTTCGGGCAAGCTGTAAAAGAAGCCCGCGAGGGAAAAGGGTTGTCGAGGGAAAAGTTAGCGGAAACGCTTGACCTTTCATCACGTCATACGCAATATATAGAAACGCGGGGACAACACCCAAGCCTACAAAAATTTTATGAGATTGTCAGACTTTTTAATATATCGGTTGACCATTTCTTTTTTCCCGATACCGCCGAGAGCAAGACCACAAAACGCCGACAGCTTGACGCTATGCTTGATGAAATGGATGAAAAGGATTTATCAGTCATAACCGCGACAGTCAAAGCAATGCAAAAAGCCAAAGACACAGGGGAGTAACAATCCCTGTTTTCTTTGTGTATAATGCTATTCAGAGCATCGCATCCCGTAAAGGTTGCGACGCTCATATTTTTGCGGGAAGTTTGGCAGTTTCGCGTTTTTGTCTGTATTAGTAATAAGAGAGATACATTTTTGCAAGCATAGGCAAATGGTACCATGTTGTGCCAACACGGTATCACTTGCCGTTAAACCCTCACACTACGGCGTTTCGATTTTGCTTGCAGGGAAGAATCCCTGACCCTCTATCTTTGGGAGAACCCAAACCCCTTGAAAACGAAAAGCAAAGGAGCGTCACGCATGGAAAAAGGCAACGAGAACACGGACGGATTGAAACGCCCGATACAGATTAAGTTCCGCGTCACCGAATCGGAGCGCGATTTGATTTATGAAAAAATGAACCTTTTGAACACAAACAACCTCGCGGCATATATGCGGAAAATCGCAATAGACGGCTATATCAT
>Ga0099364_10014253_pt1 | contig 10592 bp, 11 predicted proteins | sample TergutTh196P3_FD_73070 | JGI IMG/M metagenome (GOLD analysis project Ga0099364, IMG submission 73070) | Microcerotermes parvus P3 segment gut microbial communities from Pointe-Noire, Republic of the Congo - Th196 P3 | ecosystem: Host-associated > Arthropoda: Insects > Digestive system > Gut ...
TTCCATAAAACCCTCCTAGTCTTTGCTAATAACTATAATGCCCAGATTTTCGGAAACTTAAAGGTTTTTGAATATTATTTGAATAAAAATTAATCGAATTTTTCTTTACAATTCATTTAGTTATGGTAAAAGCGGGCATGGTGGTAAGCAGGCAGGCAGAGAAGAAGTTGAGGGGTCTTCTGCGAAATAGTCCAAAATACAACCCCAAATAGAAATCCATGAAAACACAAAGGCACCATGAAGGATGGAATAACCTAGAGGTATGTAAAACCGGCTTGCTTTTTTTAACCTTTCGTTAGGCTAAATCTTTATAATAACGGTAGCGCCTGAAACAGACATGCTCGAACACATAGCTCTTATGCACCTTTTCTCCTTCACGTGTTTCCTGTGAAACACGTTTGGTAACTGCACATACCGGGGTCATTGCCTTTTGCAGTGCGAAGTCTGCCAATGCAAAGGTTGCGCTGTACTCTCCCTGGAGTACAAGTACATCCCCAGCTTTGGCATCCTGTAGCCATTTTACAATAGGCTCAAATTGGATCTTTTTTAATTCACTATCTGTGGGTATTCCCGACCATAGTTTGGTTATTTGTTCTGTGGGATATGTGATTTTTTCGCCCCCATAAGACACGTGCAATTCTTCTATTTGGTTGGGCGTAAGCTCATGGTTTAAAAGACAGAAAACATTCGACATATTATTTCCTTACTAACAAAATTTACTCTACTTCCGATAAAATACACCAGCCCATAGGGAAATAATAACTATCATAATCGAATAATGTGCGGGTGTTGCCGTGCAGCGGTTTTCCGTCTTTGCCTTTTTTTGTTTTTGGTCTCCTAAAATCATTTTCGTAAGTTACGAATTCAACCTGACTCCATCTGCCTACGCGAATAATAAATTGCCCGGGAATATCTTTAGCTTTTTCAAGTTTTTCTTTAAGGGTTATAATTTGTTTTATATATTCATCATTTGAATACCGGTAAAATTCATTATATTCTTTTTCAAATTCCCGCCAGTAAAAATAATTGCAGCTGTCTTGTAAATCCTTAAAAGTTATTTTTTTAAACTGGTATAAATCTTTATCTTTGCCATATACTGCTTTAGAATTTTGCAGTTTATCGTTTATACTTATATTCAATTCTGAAACTGCTTTGCCGTCCATAAGCTCGCCTCTTATTACTTCTGCCTGTATTTGTAAGTCTAAGGCTTCTAGTTTTTTATTTACATTGTATAATCTGCCAACCATTTGGCAGCCATCACCCCCAAAAGAACAATCAGATATTGAAACAGCTCTAAGGGGATCTTTTTTGGGATCAGGTTTTTCACTTTTTATTTCCAATAACCTTCTTTGAATCCTTTCGTTAAAGTTATCAAGATTTTTTTCGTTATTTAATGTTTCAATTCCTTCTTTTTTATCATCAGGCGGCAATTTATTTAGATACCAGTTTAATAGTGCAGTACGCATTGCCCCTTTAAGGGAAGAACCGGGAATTACTGGTGTCCATAATCCTTCACTTCGGTACATTTGAAAAACGAGTGCGGCATTTTCATAAGCATCTTTATTAATATTTTCTTTATAAATTTTATGAAAATCTCCTGTAATATCACAAGAGTATTCTATGTCTTCTGCTTTACAGTTTCTTTGAAAAAAATCCAGAATTTCATTCATGTCTTTGGATTTATTGGCATTATCAAAAGTATCCATTGCCTTTTTATCATCCGCTAATCGTTGTAATATTCTGTCGCTGGAAAATTTTTCATAAACCGCAGGCTTCTCCTCGGTCACAGGCGGCACTCGGTAATCTAAAAAGGACAATTCTTCGCCGGTTCCTATATGAACTGCGGTTACAGGTTTTATCGTATATTTTTTTGTCATGGCAATTCCTCGTCTATAACAACTGGAATTACTGGAGCAAAACCTGATTGGCAGATATTAAATTCCTCTGTGCCGTGCATTTTTTCAAGCAGCCTGCCTGTATATTCAATGCTTGTATCACATTCAAATACTGCGCCTTCGTCGTAAAGCACAACCGGTTTTTTATGCGGAGATAAGCCCGAAGCAAATGCTCCGCCAAGTTTTCCAAAACGTACAAAAATATCGGCTCTTAAATTTTCTATGCTATCTGAACCTACAAACGGCCCTAATGCCATGTAAGTATTATTCTTAATTGTTGTTTTAACTTTTTCAGGTTTTTCTATGTTGGTTATTTTACCCTTACCAATGGAAGCATCTGCTCCATAACCATTCTCAAATGCCCATTCTACAAGCTGTTTAATACGATCAGAATCAAGGGAAGAAAGAATATAGATGTCCCATTTAGATGCCTTTGACCATTTTTCTTCGGTTGAATATAGGCCTGTTTTTAAAACAGTATTTGTTATTCTGTCAATTCTATTGTGCATTATTTCAACATTTTTCATTTGATCTTCGCCTGTTTGTTTTTTGTCTATTTTATCAGGTGTATCAAATTCTAAATATTTTGATGCAGGTACATATTTTTTCTTTTTGTCTATTTTAATTTTTGAATATGCTTCTTTGCTTAAATTTCCCTCTCGCTCCTTTGGCAGCGGCAATGGCCTGCAAACCATACCTGCGGGAAATGCGCTGGAAACAATAAGGGCAGGGCTACCGGACTTTTCCTGCTCCAAAAAGTTTTCAACTTCTTTATTTCCTTCATGGTTCGCAATTCCCCAGACAATATGCCCCCAAATTGTGTCCCCTTTTAATGGAGTTATAAGGGAAGAATTCAATTCAAAACGAATACGGTAAAGCGTCATTTAATATCCTGTAGATTTATTCCGGCACCGGTTTCATCTTTTAAATCGACAAATTTAATACGCCCGTTTCCCCTGCTGCCGCCGCCGCCAAGATAGTCGTTCTGCAAGAGTTTTAACCCTTCCAATACTACAGATTTAAAAAACGCTTCGTCGTCTTTGCCTCCGTCTCCGGTATCAATAATACGGTAAACAAGCTCAAAATTAAACTCCACTCCCGGAACAACACGTTCTATAGGACGCGGCATTGCAGCTGCCGTAATCCTGTTAAGCGCATTTTCTTTTTTATCTTCCAGAATTGGTTTGCCGTCAAGAAATTGCGCTTTATAGTTTTCCGTAAGTTCGGCATCTCTGATTATTAATCGGGACGGCCCTCGGTTTTTAGCTTTTTCTACATCCCCGCTGTTCCCGCTGCCAAAAACACGGCAGATTGGACAGCTAGGTTCTCCGCAGCCGCAGGGTTTGCCTTTAGTTCTTGCCAGTAATCCATCCTGCCGCCATTCCATAATGGCGCGCATTTTTCCTTTTATCGAAGAGCCGGGAATATACGGTTCTCTTGTTAAAGGATTTCTTATAACAGGATCATCCATTCCGCCTATTTCAACCTTATCGCTTCCTGCTCCTATATGTAAACCGGTTATAACAGCTATTTTACCTGTTATTTTTTTTGTTCGTATTTGTTTCATATTTTAATTCCCCTTATCAAAGTCTTTGCTTTTTTCGTAATAAAACCCGTATACAGCTTCAAACAATGCCGCAAACACTCGAAAATCGTTTTCGTTTTTGGAAAGATCGATTCCTTCTGTGATAAACTCGGACAATTTTTTATAAACGCCCTCTTTTTTTGAATCACTTTGCATAGCGCGGACAGTATTATAAGTTATTTTGGATTTTATCATTTTGATATATGCGTGGTTTTTTTCCCATGCATCCGTTCCAATGTTAAGTCTGTGCTCAAAACGCTTGACTTCATCATAAATACGGCGCAGCTGTGTTCTTCCTACGCCATAGCCGTCAGGTTTGCCAAATTTGTTTGTAAAAGTTACAACAAAATCCTCTGCAATACCCAAAGCTGTTTTATCAAACAAATCTGGTCTGACAATTTCTGTCCCGTCCTTGTAAAAAGTATTTATCTTCATCACTCCTCCTTACCTTTCCTGTTTGAATATAACGCATAACTTACAGCAATGCGTGATTTTTCCATTCTATCGTTAATGTCAAGAACGCCGTAACTGTTAAAAAACTCAAGTTCTTCTTTATGTTCAGGTTTTATGTTTCTTGCAATTACATATTTATAATTGCTATTCCAGAGCATATCTCTAAGATTCCCTTCTTTCCCTTTTTTGGCACGGTCGGCAAAATCAAGCATTTTATAAACTGTTCCCGAGCTGACTATTTCTTTGTTAATATACCCAAGCATTGTTTTCCCATCCTTAAGGCATTTATCGTATTCATCCCAGCTTACCGTTACGTCGAATACAGAAACCGCATTTTTAACTCGTTTGCCGTTTTCTTCACGGCTTTTTGCCTGTTCAAGCGCTTCCTCTGCGGCGTCGGCAATGGCGCGAACCGGCAGTTTGGGGCCGGCTAGGGCTATGCCGCCGCTGATTGTTACGGAATTATTACCGTTTGTGAACTTAGTTAGCTCTTTTTGAAAATCGGCGGCAAAGTGCATAATGTCATTCCATGCGCCAATTACGCAAATGTCATCGCCGCCGGAAAATACGGTATAAATTTTATTTTTGTATTTGCTGTCGGCAACTTTGCCATTAATAAAATCAACAACAAAGCCGGAGAAAAAATAATGCAATAATCGGCTTAATTGAGCATAACGAGCAAAAGAAATTCGGTTCTTGTCTCCTTCTCCCCACGATGAGGTAAAAACTAATCCCAAATTGTCTATATCTGCCTTGAACATTGCCAGTTTTTTATTACCAACTTTAATGTCGTCCGAAACAGCTTTGTTCGCTATATCTTCAAAAGTGCATAATTCATTTTGTGCTTCGGTTTTATAAGGCGCGGTGTACGGCATAGGCATAAGGGGAAAACCGGGTTCGTATTCTGTCACATAACCAAAACGGCTGTCTTCTCCTTCCGGCAGTTCAACCATTTTGCCAAAAGTTTTTAGTTCGCTCGTTTTTATTATTATCTTTTTTGCTTTTATAAGTTTTCTGCCAATTTTTATTAAATCGTCGCAATTTTTGCATATATCTTTTTCATCTAATTTTGAATCTGCCGGAAGTGTTTGACAGTAAGCACATTCGCCTTTTTTATGCAGTTTTTCATACAAGTCTTCAAGGATATGACCATGGCCGTTTTCTCCAAGTACTGCCTGCATCTTTTTTTGTTTTGCTTCTTCGCCGTTTTTGCCTATTTTATTAATTAGGTCCTGCATTTTGTTTTTTTGGAAATCTTCGCTTGATGCTTCAATGCCTTCGCTTAATACAAATGTTATTTTTCCTGCAAACTCTTTTAAAAAATATTTTTCTATTTCCAGCCGTAAATCGGGTAATTTCTCATTTACGGTTTTGGTATTTGGCAGAAGCAAAAGAAACTTGCCCCCTGCAGATGTAACAATATTTACATGGGAAACTTCAAACTTTTCTGTTAAATACCGCGCTATAATTTCGCTTAAAACCCATACTAAAAAACTTTTCGCGCGCAAAAGTTTTGCATTACTGGCAGGAATTTTTATGTCAAAAATATAGTTTTGAATCCCCGACATATCTCCCTGAACAAAAAGAAATTCATTTTTAGATTGCTCATCTTTTTCTTCGTTGTATTTAAAAAGTGTTCCCGCAAAAGCCGCGGTTAATTTTGAGTGCTGATACAGGCTTACATCTTCGTCCGGCATCGCAGTAGAAGGGATACACCAGCAGTATCTTTCCATAATTGTATCAAGGGACAGCATAAATTCTTCGTAATTCAAGCCATTTAATTTTTCAAAATCATTTTTAAAATCCTGCCAAAGGGACTGATATTTTTCCCTGCCTGCCTTGGCATCGGCTGTGGGAATAATCGCTTCACTTCTTAATTGCTCCGGCCGGACATAACCTTTAGTAAATTTCTGGTTTTCTATGCAAAGGGTGGAAACTATATGAACAAGAGGTATATCGCTTTTTCCGGGATTATCAATAGAACCTCCAGCGCAGCTCCCCGCGGTACTGCTTAATTTTTTTGCTTGAGAAATCAGCCCTTCATTATGGGAGAGAGCCAGCTTTATTACTTCCTGTACATTTACATCATTCTTTGGAAAATAATCCTTTATCGAATTAAGGAGATTTTCTGTATTTTCGCCTAAGCCGTGCAGCAGGGCTGCAAGCACTATTTCTTTATAATCCGCCATTTTCATTTACCATCATTTTTCCAAGCCCAAAGTTTGTGTTTTTCCCAGCATGAAAAAGCTCAGCAAAACGCAAAAGGCCATACTCGTAATAAGTAAACTTGCCCGACAAAACAAAATTACCGACTAACCCCCCAAGCAGCATTTCGTTTCGCTGCCTTGCCGAATAGTGTTGATAATTCTTCCATTTCAGGTTTCTCTCCGTTACAGTCCAATTCCCGGAATACACATATTCTCCAGTATAATCATTATAACCGTATTGAGAACACAGTGTCTGCGCTCTTCGGTGCAGGCACTGAGTAAATTCGGTTTCATTAATTTCATGGGCAAAAAGTCCCTTTGCCTTATACCGCAGAGGTGAAGCCAATATAACTGAAAACTTATTCTCAGTCTGACCTATTTTTTCAACATTATATTCCCATTTATCCGAGTCTATCTGTGTATTAATCTGCTGATCATCAATTTTTAGTGATTTTCCTTTTTTAGTACCATGGAATTCAATAATATCACAGACCTCGTAAGGTACCCGCTCTTTTAGTATTCCTGCTTCACCTCCTTTTTTAAGTGCATAAAAAAAATAAGGGATGTATGGAATTGCGGCCCCCAGAAAAATAATGTTTAATATCAGATGATTCAAACTCGCTCCGGCAAAACAATCAGAACAAATTATAATTGGGTGAGAAATACGATCCCTGCCCGCTAAAGCAGGATTATTCTTTGGTGCGATAGATTCAAAGGTAAAGCCGTATATACAAGTTGCATTGAACATGCAGGCAGTACACATATTGTTACGAGCTATGCAGCACATCTTTCGCAGTTGGAAGCCAATAATGCTTCTAAAGATAAATGGTACAGGTACATTAAATTGAACTTTTTTATCCAACGAGATGACAAACCCTATGTTTTTATATAATAGGAGCATATTCTAATACCATTATTACACATATTAAAAAATAAGTATAGCATAATTTTTGTTGACTATATTTTAAAAAAGAGCTAAAGTAAACAAATGCCTTTAAAGTCACAAATTTGGCTAATTTTCTTTATTAAAATAATTAACTTCCAGCAAAACCGGGCATTATACAGGTAAAGGAGCTAAAAATGAAAGTTGTAGTTGTTACTGTGCCTATGATGCCGCCCGAAAGGAACTATCTGGTCCAATACCCTGTAGATGGTAATAAGACCATAGAATATGATAACCCTGTCCGCTGCCCCGTTAATGGTGTCCTTGCCAAGACACTAAAAAGCGGCGAAGATGTAAGGATAATTTATATTGTAACGACAGGAAAAAATAGTGAAGGCGAACAAAACAAAAAGAACTTTATGCAAGAACTTGAAAGCATAAATCAAAAGATTGGTGCTGTGTTAAGTTACGATATGGTAGAAATAAACTTTCTGCCTACAAAACAAACCTACAACAAGTTAATCTTCGACCTGGCCGAAAAAATCCCAGAAAATGCTGAAATATACTCGGATATAACTTTTGGATATAAAACAGAGATTTTATCTCTGTTCTGTGCCCTCAGATTTGTAGAAGAATTCAGGAACGCAACTGTTGATTTTTTTATATACGGCAAAGCGGAATTCAAATACAATAAAGAAACAAAGGAAACCGAAATAGAAAACCCAATGCTCTATGACATTACTTCTTTATACTATCTTTTTAAGCTGATGGGGACAATGGGAACCTCCGATGCTGAAACTGCAACAAAAGTATTAAAGAATTTTTTTGCCATATAAGGAGAGTACGTGGGAGAATACAAAAAACCTATCGAGCAATTAGAGCAGGAAAATAAAATTTTCCTGCTCTATATTAAGTGCCTTGATAAATCCGAACCAGACCAACAGAAAAACGTGGCGCGGCTATGGGATTTAATCCTTAGGTGGAATAAACGATGGCGAAAGAATATTTTTACAGGCCATAGTGCGTCAGACATGAGCGCAGAAATTTTCGAAGTAATTGATAAATTTATAGGAAAAAATAAGGAGGATGTTCCAAAAGATAAGGTGGAAGCTTTTATTAAATACCTTAAAAAATCATTAGATAATGAAGAAATTGGCTACTACCGTAAAGAGTCAGTAGTAAATTTCCCAAAAAGAAAAATGGCGGCACTAAAGGAAATTAAAAGTGCCATAAAGATGAAGGAAAAAGAGTGTGGAAGAAAACTAACCAGAATAGAAATTACAGATTTCATTTCAGAGTTTTTTGGGATAGAGGAATACAACGAAATATTGAACTTGCAGCATATATCAAGTATGGAATCACCGTTTATCAACAAGGATGGTAAGAAAAAAATTCACAGTTTTCTTAATGAAAAAGGGGCAAGCGATGTTTTTAATGAAAAAAAAATAAAAGAACCCCAAAAAGATTATGCCAAAAAGCATAATACTCCATGGATGATTCGATTGAGAGATACTGTACAGATTATTTTAAAAGAAAACCAGAAAGACAGCGATTGTTATAAAGGGCTTTTCACATTGTACTGTTGCATAGATAAAACAATTGACTTAGAATGTTTGCAGCCAGTCTTAGACAGCGAAATTTTGGATAAATTTCAAAAAGATGGTTCAAAACCCAACCAGTATGAAATATACATGAAATATTACAATGTAAAAAAGGACAGCGCTGAAGTTCTGGCTTCTAAAATGTGGAAAAATTTTCGCAGAAAATTAAAAGAAAAAAACCCTAAAATAAAGCTCTTAGAGGATTAACTCTTCCAAATCCAGGCATTATTCACCCCTCCCTTAATTCAAACCCCAAGGGATAACCCATTTCCTTTACAATGGAAGCGGCAGTCCTCACCATTGTCTGAGCAATATCGTAAGCGTATTTCCCAACAATGGCCTGCCCATTGTCATGAGCTTCCTGCATTATTGAAATTGCGTTCTCTTCGTTTTTATGAAAAATTTCACAAAGAATCCTTACTACCACCGCGCCAGGAGTATAGTTATCATTTAGAATAACAACTGTGCAGTCATTTGGGTCTTTTAACTCTTCTTCATCTTTGTTTTTTGGAGTATTACCTACAGTGAAATCTGACATATTTTAACACCTCTTATAAAGGTCAAATTATAACCTATTTTGATGGTATAAAAAAGAATCAACAACCCCGCCATGAAGGGACGGGGCATGTTGTTCTTTAAAGGTACCGGACTCGGAGTACATACCTTTTTTAAGCGCCCTAAAGGGCGGGGTAAGTACCCCTCGCCACGAATCAAAAATTAACATTACTCTATCACTCCATGATAGATCAAGTATCTATAATAACAGTATGAAAATCAATTTTTCGGCCATAAAGGCAAAATTCTTCACTTTTAAGCCGGGATCCGGAAGCGAGATGTCCTTAAAGGATATGGACATCCTGGATCATATCGAAAAAATTGTAGAAATTGCACATAAACAAGGCATTAATAAATGCCAGGTCGCAGGAAAAAGGCATATAGACTATGTAGCCGGAAAGCTTGGTATTAGCTCATTGCAAGCGGTATTGTTTTCTCTTTTTCTTGAGAGTGGCGCAAATAATAGTATTCTTCTAAGTGAAATTGCAGAATCCGTTAATATGAGTAAAGTTAGGGTAATTAAATATATGACCGAGTGCGAAGAATTAGAACAAAAAAGATTGATCCGGTGCAGCAGGAGCCAGGACTGCATTTCTTACCGGATTCCCCGTGATGTAAGGGAATCCCTAAGAAAGCATAACGAGTACAGGCCGGAGAAAAAAGACAACCTTAGTATTACAAAGTTTTTTACAGTTCTGGAGCAGCTATTTGAGGAACGGAGCAATGACGAATTAACTTTAGAAACCCTTACCAAGAGTTTGATAGATTATATCGATCAAAACATGCACCTGGATTTCTGTAAAAAAATAAAGAGTTATGGCCTATTAGAAGATGATCTAATCTTACTCACCTGTTTCTGCCATTTAGCAGGTAATAATGATGATGACAATATCGGAATACATGATATTGAATTCCTCTATGAAAATAAAAGCAGAATTAAAGAAATGAAAATGAGTTTATCCCAAGGGTCTCATACCCTAATGGAAAGCAAGTTTATTGTCTTCAATAATGAAGAAGGTTTTGTTAATTCCGAATCCTGGAAACTATCGGACATGGCGAAAAAGGACTTGTTGTCGGAATTAGGTGTTAAGACTAGCAAAAATTATAAGAAAAAACTTATATTGTTTGATACCATAAAAGAAAAGAAGATGTTTTATAATGCAAAAGAAAAAAAAGAGATACAAACTCTTATTTCTTTAATGTCTGAAGAAAACTACAGAAAAATTCAGGAACGGCTTGACAATAAAGGAATGCGAAAAGGTTTTGCATGTTTGTTTTCTGGCCCTCCTGGAACCGGAAAAACAGAAACCGCTTATCAAATTGCCAGGGTAACAAAACGCAATATCATGGCGGTGGATATTTCTCAGATAAAAAGCTGCTGGTACGGCGAAAGTGAAAAAAGAATAAAGGAAA
>Ga0099364_10014254_pt1 | contig 10592 bp, 8 predicted proteins | sample TergutTh196P3_FD_73070 | JGI IMG/M metagenome (GOLD analysis project Ga0099364, IMG submission 73070) | Microcerotermes parvus P3 segment gut microbial communities from Pointe-Noire, Republic of the Congo - Th196 P3 | ecosystem: Host-associated > Arthropoda: Insects > Digestive system > Gut ...
ACATTCGGCTATGGTGTTCGTTACAAATACATGCTGAAAAGAAAAAGTGCTTTGTTGACGGCAAGTTATTAGTGCAACATTATTTTTATCGAGCAAGTGTTGCATCAAACCGTGTCGCGGATAGGCAACAAGTCCCTTCGTTGTGCCAGTGTAAAATGTATAACGAATATCAAAGGGACGATAAAGAATAGGAGCATAGACTGGCTTGTTCTTTTTCACGTCATCTTTCGCCCATTGTATCTTCCAGTCTCGACCAGTCTTTGACAAACGGTATTTATCGGCAATTTCGTCCACTGACATCGTATAAAGATCATCACGAATCCGCTTCATATCTTTCACCGTGAATTGTATCGCCATTGCATCACAATGAGTCGCAATACCAGAATTGCCTTCCAAAAATAATTCAGAAAGCGAAAAACCTTTATCATAGTCCCGCTTTCCCGAAAAATCTTTATCGGTGAAAAAATAATTAGGTGTATCCGGCTTAACTTTTTTGAATCCGCTCTTTTTTAACCGGCGGGAACTTAAAAAATCATACTTTTCCTGCCGCTTGCCGTAGAGGTCAGCATAATAGACTTTTGCAGGCTTATCAGAAGTACGATGAGCAGGCAACTTAATAAAAATGTTAATCGAATTTCCTTGCTGAATGTTAAAAAGATTTTCGTCTTTACTGCCGTCTGGTGCTGTTTCCTTTTTCTTTGAATTGCCGTGAAGGTTCAAAACATAAATCATATCAAACGTTTCTAATAACGACTTTCGCATTTGACGATGTATTAGACCGTCGAGAAAACTATTGTTCGAAATATATGCTAGAATACCGCACTGTGCCGGATTGGACTCGATAAAATGCTGCCCCAAAGCAATGAATTTTATGTAGTCATCAGAAAGCGGTTGAATGTTACGTTCATTTTCAACCCCTTCGCCAATCTTGTATTTTGCAATCAATTCTTTAGAAAAAAGACTCCTGTTCATTGTTAAAACGTTATAAGGCGGATTGCCGACTACGACCATCACCGGCGTTTCCGTTTTGATTTTTCTCGCACCTTCGGATTCATCTATCAACCAAGTCATAAACCCCAAATTATCAACCTTCTTTAATCCACGCTCAAGGGCATTCGTAAGATAAATGCCGAGCCGCTGGTCTCGTTCAAAACGATAACCTAACTGCTCTAATATCGTGTCCAATTTTAGATGCGCCATCGCATAGGGTGCCATCAAGATTTCAAAGCCATGTAAGCGAGGCAATAGATCGTCCGCAACGTATCGATTCCACGTTCCCTGCTGTCCTTGCGAAACAATGTCGGCATGAATGAGCCGAACAATTTCGGCAAGGAATGTTCCGGTGCCCGTCGCAGGATCGAGAATCTGAACACGATGAATAGGAGTGCCGTCTTCGGTGTACAAGTCGGTCTTCGTATTGTCGGCAAGTCCATGAGGCAGACCGAATTCGCTTTTCAAAATCGAATCGACGGCGTGGATGATATACTGCACGGCAGGCAACGGCGTATAATAAACGCCTCGTGATTTTCGCACTGCCGGATCGTATGCCGTCAAAAACGTTTCGTAAAAGTGTATCGTCGGGTCTTCGGTCTGCGTTTGCTTACCGAAGTTTTCCATAATGATTTTCAAGTCCGCCGCCTGCAACACATCGGCAAGTTCGTCAATGATCCAGCGGATACGCTCATCGAGTTCAAGACTCGCAATGTAACCGAAAAGTTTGCGAAGGAACGGATGCGATTTCGGAATACTCTCGACTGCCGTGATACGAGTGAACGGCTTGCCATTCTTGTGATGATAGCGACCGACGAACATGCCGTACACGACCGTTTGGGCGTACACATCGGAAAACGTCGCAACGTCAATGTCGGGAATAAGATAATTGATAAACGCATCGAATTGATGTTGCAGCGTCCGGTTATCATAATCGGAGTGAATATCATTCAACGCATTGAAAATGGCGTGCGAAAGACATCGTGCTTTCGTTGCAAGCAATTCGGCGAGTTCGTCGGCATCGCGGATCGTCGTTCCTGTAAAGTTGCAAAAATTACGGAGCAGCGTTTCGAGTTGACCGAAATTTTCCTTGATTGGATGAATAGTTTTGTTTTTTAATTCGCCGATGCTCACTTCGGCAATTTTGTTACCATTCTGCCAAAATTGAAACCGCAGATAGTCGGTGATGATCAAATTGGAGAGAGCGGCAAGATAACGGTCGAATTGTTCTTGATATTCAGGAGCGTCGAGATTTTTGCCGATGGTTTTTGTTTCGATGTATCCGAGGGGGCGGTTATTTTTGGTGAGAATGTAATCGGGCGCGCCGCATCGTTGCCGGGCGGGTTCGTTGGTGGCGATGATTGCCGGATCAAACGCTTCTATCAACGTTTTAAGCGAAGGTCGGTAGGTGTGTTCGGTGGCATCGCCGCGTTCGTGCGTTTGGACGATTTCGGCGAAGTAAGCGGTGATGAGATCGAGCATGAGGGCATTATATTGTAAATGGTGTGAAATTGTACCTTGCGCCCTTGCGGTTAAATCCTTTTTTCACCGCAAAGAATTTTGTATTATTAGAGTACCCTCAATATACTGTAAACGGTGTCAATGGAAAAACGCACGGAAATCGCCCCACTAAAGTTGGACACACCCCAGGCGGTTCACTCTGCGTACTCCTTGAACACATCAGCAATTTTGGCATCGTCGGCATCGCCTTTGTGAAACACCACCCGATAACGCAGGGTGAAAGACTCCCCCTTCGACAAAGTATGATCTCCCGCATGCCTGTCGTCGAGCCGATCAAACTCACGAATACCAAACGGATTCGCCGCAAAAAGTCCATACTCCCGAACATGCCAGTAAGTCGGATAACGGAAACTCGACGGATGATTCAAAATCGCAATCCCCACCTTTTCGCCATCAATGAGACCATGATAATCAACCCAAGAAGAACGCTTTCCCCACGCTTCTCCATTCACCAGCCCTTCAGCATTGACGAAGCGTCCCCCCTGTTTCGTGTCCACCGCCAGCACTTCAGGAACACGAATTCCAAAGGAGCCCTCTTTGGTATTGCCGAAAAGCACCTTGTCCTGCTCGGCAGTGATCGTAATGTCAAAGTCAATAATCCGGTTCTCCCCCGAAGTAAAAAACCGAAGCGTTCGGACATCGCGGCAGAGCAGTTGATCGTTGCCCGTCCAATCATTTTCGGTAACAAGCAGAGCGGTTTGACCATCACATTCCGCCTTCACGAAACGTTTGTGCTCGATTTTATATCGAGTGGCGAGCGGTCTTGCAAGGGCATTCCAAAAATCGAGACCGTTGACAGCACCATGCGAGAACCAGAGCGACCGCTGATGCCGATGGTCTCTTTGAATCGGTTCGTAATCCGATTTCATAGGAAAATCGCGGGTCATATTTTTCCCCGTAGGACCGACTATCGGATAGACAATAGGCGCACCTTCATAATCGGTAATGTAACCGGCGAAAAGATTTTCGCCGATTCGTATTTCGTAACCGGTGTCGGTTTGTTTCAGTGTCAGTTCTCCGGCGGAAAGTCCCGCCGTCAGAAAAGAGACTACGATAAATAAAGCAATTCGGTAAAGCATGGTTAAAAAGGGGGTTAGGGGTTAATTTTGCTCCTGTTGCGGTTGCCGTCCCTGACGCTGCCGCCCTTGTCCCGGCTGTCGCGGCGGCGGTTCTGGTTTCAGTGTTGCGAGGTGCTCCTCAAACTCTTTCTTGTACCTCATCAAGTTAGGAAACTGCTGGGCAGGAATCATACTGGTACGTGCTTCCATGTGGGGTTGCCGGACTTTTTCATCGTACTCTGCCCAGAGGTCTTGGGGGGACTTGCCGGTACTCTTCTCGAAAATATCGGGAGAGTACGTCCGTTTGCGTCCCATCTCGTTTAATTTCGTGATGAAATCCTTGTCGTAAGTATCGACGATGTACATCAAAAATGCGGCGGTGATTTGATAATTACCGTCGTAATTTTCTCCGCGATTAAAGGGGCGCATTTCTACATCCGGCTCAAAATGGACGTGCCGGATGTAGTCGGTAAGTCCCTCCATTAACCAGCCCGGCAACCCTTGCCGTCCTCCCGGATAACGTTGAATGACGTGTACCAATTCGTGTGCGACCATTCCGAAATCTCCCGGCTGTCGTCTGATCCAATCGGCAGAGATCGTGATTTGCGTACCGGAGGCGAAGGCAACGCCGTCCATTTTTCGGAAGACAATCGACATTTCTTTTCCCGGCATGAAGTCTTCCGTTTCGAGCAACTTGTCGAAGTAGGGATAGTAGTCGGTAACGACTTTGCCTGCTTTTCCCGCCCATTCGTGGATTCCTTCTTGTTTGAGAACATCTTCTCCTTCGAGAATGATGGTGAGTTTTTCCAGATAGACGGGGGCTCGCTCTTTCGGCATTTCCGCTTCTTCGCTTGCCGAGGCTTCCTGTGCCGCCAAGTTAACAGCAACGGAAACGTGCAGACAGCAAACTGTGAAAAAGAATAAAAACGTTGCGTAAAGAGCGTGTTTCATGAAAACGATCCTTTTTGCCGTTGAAGGCGGAATACCAGAAGGGGCATTCTACCCCATTTTTTTGGGGTTGGCAAGCCTTGGGGTGTGTGCGGTAGGCGATTGTCCAGTCCGTCGACACGTTTGTCGATTCGGCGGCATTCTGACGGCTTGTCGAAATGAAAACCTCATTTTCAACCTCTTTTTTCTGACAAAATAACCTCAGTAGCCAAGCACTGCCCTCAACATCAACCTCATTCACCTTATTTTGACGTGTGTAAAAAGAGGTTTTTGGCTTTCGATACTCTACAATGTTACGGTTTTGGCAAACGAGTCGACGGCGTGGGTGGTGAGGAGGGTGAATGCGAATGTCGCCCCCTTGACGAGTTGGTTTTATAGTATAAAATCATTCGTTGTAGATCGCGGGGTAGAGCAGTCGGCAGCTCGTGAGGCTCATAACCTCAAGGTCGCAGGTTCGAGTCCTGCCCCCGCCACTTGGACGAATTTTCGTCTTTTGCATCCTCTTGAATATCGTTGCAAGGTGTTGACTCTGTTGACGTTGTGTCAAAACACAAATTCCCCGTTTCAAGCCCTTGCAAGCCCAAAATAGCGTGTTCATTGTCAGAATCCTTGCGCAAGTTTTCGTCCGTTATCAAAGAAGATAGTTTGTCAAAATCACTGTCCAAAATTTGGCGGTAGTGTGCCATCGCCACCGCCTCAGTATGTCCCATGATTTTGTTCACAACGTGAGCAGGATAAATCGCAATCAATTCCGTTGCTCTACTCGCTCGCATATTTTGGAACGGTTTGTCCCACAACACAACACCCGCTCTCGCCGATGTTTTAGCGATGAACGATCCCAGCGATTTCTTCTCCGTAATTTCAGGAAAAATCCGATCATCTGCACCCTCCGGCAATGTTTCCCACAATTCGGACATTGCCGACGCAACTTCAGGAAACAATGGAACAACCCGAAATTCGCCTCCCTTGTGCCGTTCCGTTTTGGGACTGTGGACAATAAACCGCTTTTTTTCCCAGTTCACCTCACTCCATCGTAAGCCGACCAATTCAGAAGGACACCGGAGACCGCCGTATCTTGCCAGAATGATAATCAAACGTTGTCGTGCATTGTTGCAAGCCTCCAAAAGAGTGTTTGTGCTTTCTACTGTAACGAAGTGTGATCTTGCCGAATTTGTATGCCGTCCCGCCACCACATTCAAAAAAGGGCTTTCGGTTATCAGTTTTCTGTGGACGGCGGCGTTAAAGACAAGTTTTGCCCGTTCGATGTTTTTGGAAGTGTAACCTACCGAAAATTTACGCAATAATTCCGCTTTGTAAGAATAGCACTGCTCAGCAGTAATCTTTTCTATCGGTGTGTCGGCACCAAAAAAGGCAAGCATTTTTCCTGCTGCTGTTTTGAACGCTGCGAGCGTTCCAGGTTTCCAATCGGTACGTTCGTCGGCATATTGCGTTATGAAGTCTCCAAGTGTCCGCCGGTCTCTCTGTTGCATGACGCCCGCCTTGACCAATTTTGTGTGCAATTCGTCAGAAATTCGTGCCGTCCACGTTGCAGTTTCTGCGTCCAACGGAACACCCGCCGCCTCACACGCCTGGATTCGCTCCACCATCGACAGGCACAGTTCGGCTGTCTTTTTGGGCATTTTGCCCAGATGGATAGTTTTCTGCCGCTCGCCACGCGTGATGATAATTCGGAACGTACCGTCCGGTTTCTTGTTCAAACAAGCCATGATAATCCTCCTATTCCACAATGTTTTTATCGGAATGACCGGTAGTTACGGTTGAAACATTCTGTTTGCCGTCGACAAACTCCCGGAGCGATTCCACAGAAAAAATCACCCGCGTGCCGATTCGGGAGGTACGGATTTTCTGCTCTTTTGCCAAAGTCCACATGGTTCGCTCGCTCACATCCAGCATTTTCGCTGCGGTTTTCACGGAAACGCCGAGGCGTTCGATGTCCTGTTTTGCCGGTTCTATCGTTATTTTTGTCATAACGGGACAATTTACCATGCGTGCGCATTGCGTCATTGCAAAAAATGTCAAACAATTTTTTGTAATGACGCAACCCTAGTCTAAATAAGAGTTTGAATGTTTTACCGTTACAGATTGAGGTGCGTCATGGCAGAGCAACTTTCCCGCATTACGATGCGAAAAACCACATCCATCTCCAGTGATGAATTGACCATCATCACTGGCTACGTCGTTGATTTTGAGCCGGAGGTACCTGCTAAATGGGAAATACTGCGTCCGGTCGAACCCGGCGAGCCGGACACTGAAATCGAAGTCGGGTACTCTAAAAACCCGCTTGAACCGCTTACGATAGAGCATCGGAAGCGGAAGGTTGAACTCACTAAAACGCTCTACATTCTGTTCCGGTACGTCAATGATTTGTACCGGGCAAAACAGCGGACGGAGTTTGAATTTGAAGAATTGTCCGATGTTTTGTCGGGAGACCAGTGCGGAGTGAGCGCAGTCGCACTCGGACATTCGATACGGCGACTCGCAGAATTTCTTGAGGAAATTTTGCCTCCTTTTTCGCTAACCTACCGTAATGAAACACTTTACGTCGTTACAAAAGTTTGTAAAAAAGGATTCGAGACCGGATAAATTGCGTGAACAATCTCACTCAGGATGTTCAAAAACAATCTCCCCCGCCCCCGGAATGACATGCATTTCATCGTATTGGGAGTAAGCGTCCGCATAGTTTTTGAAGATTTCCACAGCTGTTTTACGTGTGCTATTTTCCTGCCGTATGGTAGCAACCGCCGCCGTAACTGCCGCAAGGAGTTGTTTTTCAGTTTCGCTGATTTTTAGTTTGACTGCATTTCCCATACCCCCTTTATCGTCAATTTCCCCCGACCACCTTTAATTTCCTTAACAATGAGAACGAATTATGCCGACAACCAGACGTATGAGTCCCGCGAGGAAGCAACCGGACGTGAGTACCTATTCAGGGAGGTTTGCGGTGCGGCTGCGCTCCCTGCGGGAGAAGGCGGGATTAACCCACGAAGAGGTTGCGGAAGCAGTAAAAGTTACCGCAACAACGTGCTATCGCTGGGAATCTGGGGAGAATTTCCCCAAAGCAGATTTACTTCCCGAAATCGCCAAAGTCTTGAATATAAAGGTTCGGACGCTGATGCCCGAAGCCTAGAAAAAGAATTTTCTACAAAATTTACGATTTTCGTAAATACCCCTATTTACGAATTGCGTAAATATGTTATACTGTCCCCCGTGATGAAGAATTTCGGGGAACCGACGATTTCAACCTTGTCAGGTCAAACCTTTTGCCCCGCTACTCGCCCCGAAGTTTTTCATCACAGAAAACAACAGCGAGGAGCGGGGTTTTTACGTCCACTAATGAAGACTGTTTTCTATCGACCAATGATCGCAAATCAATGCAAGAATGTCCGCCGGCTTCCACTGCGACACGTCCAACGAACTAATGAAATAACGCACTTTCGGCGTAACGCCCTCTTCACTCGAAGTGCATTCCACACAGAAAATACTGCGGCAATTCGGAACATCCAACGCCTCGCATAAAGAACTAAAAAACGATGTAAAAAAGTTAAAACAGTAACTTTTTTATCAAACGCCGTTTTTCAGATTGCTTGCTTTCAAGCATTGGGCAAAATTTTAACATTCCCGCGCAGAAGGACGCACTGGGTTACGGAACAAGTCTATTTTGGCGGCGACCATTCGTTATACCGTATGCCGTGAGGCGGAATGTAACCAGTGGGCGGTCCCACCCTGCCCCCTTCGTTAGACTTGAAGTGCTTGACGATATCTTCAAGACTCACCGCCGTTCTTGTAACCGAATCGACCACGTTAGAAACATCTGTAACGCTTTGCATATTGGCATCGGCTGTAAGGCTGACCTGACCGACCGTGTCGGTCATTCCTCCCAAGTGCTTCGCCTGAAGATCGGACTCTTCCGAAATGGAAGCAACAATCTGGTTGATTTTTTCGACCTGATCGGTAATTCCATTGAGCGACTCGGATGTCTCATGAGCAACGTTGCTTCCCAAGCCGACGTGTTGGATCGACTCTTCGATCAATCCGGCGGTTTCACGGGCTGCCTTGGCACTTCTTGCCGCCAGATTGCGGACTTCCTCCGCCACGACAGCAAAACCTTTGCCGTGCTGACCAGCCCTAGCGGCTTCCACAGCAGCGTTCAACGCCAGCAGATTCGTCTGGAACGCAATGTCGTCAATCACGCGAATAATGTTCTTGATTTCACTGGAACTTTTCGTAATGGCTTCCATCGCTTGTACCATGCGTCCCATCTTTTCTCTTCCCTCATTCGAGCCGTCCTTTGCCGACTGGGTTAGGTTCTCTGCATTTCTCGCATTCTCCGCATTTTGTACCGTCTGCGTGTGGAGCGAACGAATCGAATTCGATATCTCTTTCAGTTGATCGGCACTGCGCGTAGTGTTATCGACAAGTGCTTGATTGGCTTGCGCAAGACTCGTTGCTTCCACGTTAATCGACGTTGCGAGTCCCTTCAAATCTTTGGTAGAGTCGTAAAGACCGTAGCGCATTTTGATCAAAGACATTCCCAAAGTATCGTGTTCCGAACTGAGCGGCACCCAGACTCTTAAATCGCCTTCAGCAATGGCAAGGGCGACATCTGTTTTGCCTTTGAGCGACATCGCCAGATCCTGGAATGCCGCTGCCAACACAGCGGTTTCGTCCTTCGTGTAGATATCAAGATTGATAGTGAGATGTCCGTCAGCCAAGTCTCTGGCGGCTTGCGTTACCTTTCGGATCGGTACAACGATCGCACGAATGACTCCGAGCAGAACAAATCCGAATATCAACAAGCCGATGACCGTGATAGAAATGTTGTACCGCAAGTTCTGCCGGTTCGTCGAAGTCAGGCGTTCCATAGGAATTCCGGCAAAGACCATTCCCATCGTTTCTCTGTCCCCTTCGTTAAAAATAGGAGCATAAAACACTTTCATCTGTTCACCGACGACGGGTATTTCGCTTATTTTGTACTGTCGTTTGCCAAGCACCGTGTCCAGGATTTCAGGATTGTCCAGTTTTGTTCCAACGACACGTTTGCTTGGGTCTTCCGCACTTGTGACCGTCGTTGATATCCGCTCGTTTCCGAGGAAAATTGTGCAGTGGGCATCGAGCCGCTGTTTCATTTCATCGACCCAATCGTTGGTGTCCAAGCGAAAACCACTCGTAAGAACGGCAAGAAGTTCACCGTTTTCGTCAAAGACCGGGGCGGCGGCGCGAATTGCCAGCCGGATACTCTCCGTCGATTCAAAAAAGACACATGGTTTTTTAGTTGCCAAAGTCTCTCTGGAACTTCGCAAATCAAGAACATCTCCTGCTACTGTCGGGCGGTTGCTTCTGTAAATCACTTTTCCTTCAGGGCACAGGATGGTGACGAAGTCGCATGGTCGAGCCGACTCCTTTCGAGCGGCAGTTTCGATTTCGCCGATTCTTTTGCGGCGTTCCGCCGCGATCTCTGGCGTGTCCGCTTCCTTCAGTGCTTTGGTTGCCGCAATCATGTCGATATTTTTGGCAAGCCCATTGGCTTGATCGGCGGCAACGATTTTCTTCGTACTGAGATCGCGATCGATGCCTTGCGAGATGACATAGATTTCCTTGTTAAAACTTTCCTGAGCGAATTGGGAAAAGGAACGTGTACTGACGGTTACGGTTGCTGCGACCAGAATGATGGTCATGAGGAGCACCGGAACGAGAATTTTGGCGAGAATACTTTTAGAAAAAGACATTGTATAAGGGGGTTAAATGAAAAACCGATCATTCTTATTCGTAATTGTACCATAACACAAAAACAGTGGGAACTACCCTGTTGATTCCCCATGTTGTTCTTCGTAGCAGGCAGCGTTTTCCCAGTCTGCCCTGTTTTTGACCGATGATGAGTTGCAGACCCTCGAACGTAACAACCCCACTCCGTGTAGATGAGGTAAATGAGGTTGATATTTTTATTGCTCATTGGCTACTGAGGTTGTTTTGTTCGTTGTAGATGAGGTTGAAAATGAGGTTTTCTTCAGCACAGCGTTGTGGCGAGCGGACGTTGCAGGAGGTTCGTGAGTATCA
>Ga0099364_10014255_pt1 | contig 10592 bp, 10 predicted proteins | sample TergutTh196P3_FD_73070 | JGI IMG/M metagenome (GOLD analysis project Ga0099364, IMG submission 73070) | Microcerotermes parvus P3 segment gut microbial communities from Pointe-Noire, Republic of the Congo - Th196 P3 | ecosystem: Host-associated > Arthropoda: Insects > Digestive system > Gut ...
CCCCCGAAGCGGATGCAGGGGTCGCCTTGAGGCTGCCAACGCCCAGCGACGCCAAAAGGTTAATGCTCTCCCGCAAGCTGCCCCTGTTGCGGCGGTGCAGGCAAAACTCCGCGCCTGTGGGAAACCCGCGCTTGCGGCAAAGAGAAAACGCCGCTTTAGCCTCCTCCTCCGCGCCATCCACGCCGCGCAGCCAGTCATGCCAGCCAACCCCGTCGAAGCTGATGTTAAGCTCAGGGTATATACGCCGCCGCTCCAGAGCGCCAAGCGTTTCGTTATTTACCAGCCTGCCGTTTGAATAAATGGTGGAGATACGCATACCATAGGCCAGCAGCCTGTCGACTATCTCCCAAAAATCCTTACGCACCAAAGCTTCGCCGCCCGTAAGGGAGACTTCCATTATCCCGCAGTCATGCAGCTCGTCGATAATTGCCATGCACTGCCCATGCGAAAGCTCCCCGAACTTCGCATCCGGCGCCGACATATAGCAATGGCGGCATTTATAATTGCACCGCCCCGTCACCGACCAATGCGCCGTGCGCATATACCGCGTCGGGTATAGCTTATATTTTTGATGCGGAGCAATCGGCATGGGACTGTCTGACTTTTGCACTATTCCTAGCTCGACCGCCCGGTTAATGGTTTCCTTATGAATCGGGAGCAGCAAGATTGAATCTTCTGACAAGCGCCCGTCGCACATCGACAGCGCATGAAACTCCTGCTCTCCGATGAATCCGGTGGAATGGTTTTTAAGGTCGCAGATCGCATAAGGCAGCTTATCCCAGCCGCGCAAAGCGAAATTCTCGTGCAACTTGTAGTACATAATCTCTACCTCTGTAATATTTCGGAATTCGGAAATAATGAAGAACCGTTGCAACTGCTCAGAACCCCCTACATGTCGTTGCGAGGAACGTAGTGACGAAGCAATCCAGACTGTGCAATTGATGTAATGATGTGCTTTCCTTTTTCCAAAGGGCTGGATTGCTTCGCTAGCGCTCGCAAAGACGGGGCTGTTTGTACCCTTCTGAGCAGTTACGAATCGTTATTCCAAATTTAGAATTCCGAATTCCCAAGCAGGGGCACGGTTCTTATGCTTGCTTGTTTGGAGTGTTTCCGGAGGTTGCCTTCTGTCTTAAAACCATGGAACAGAGCCATATGCTACACAAACAAGACCCGGGCCGGGATTGCTTTTGCCGCCGCCGCCGGCAACGCAAACGCAAGTAACCCCATCTTTTGTTCCTCCGCCCCCAATATAACATTGACACGTTTTGGTATCCTTAGCACCGCCCGCCACAGCTTCCAGTTCATCGTCGTCAATAAACTTCGGTGCATTTGCATAGGCTTCCAGTTCATCAGCGGTGAACGCATAGCCTTCGGCAGCCGCAAAAGCGATTAAATCCGCCTTAACTGCCGCATCATCAGGCATCGCATCCTTGTGCTTCCCGCTCAGGGCATCAGCCCGCCCGCGAAGGGCTTCGTCGCTCTTTAGCGCTTCGTAGAATTTCTTTACGTTTTCCATTGTTAATTTTCTCCATTAATATCGGTAATCCAGACTAGTGGAATGTCCCTTGACTCTTGCTCCGGCTAATACATCCAACATTCGCCCGCCATTACACAGACAAGTCCCGGGCCGGGATTCTTTTTACCGCCACCGCCAAAAACACAAGCGCATGTAACCCCTTCTCTTTTACCGCCTCCGCCGGCAAAGCACGCACACGCTTTGGTGTCGCTTGCCCCGCCCGCCACGGCTTCCAGTTCGTCGTCGTCAATATGCTTCGGTGCATTTGCATAGGCTTCCAGTTCTTCAGCAGTGAAGTCATAGCCTTCCGATTTGGCAAAGGTGATTAAGTCCGCTGTTAACGCCGCTTCATCAGGCGACGTTCCCCCGTACTTTGCATCCAGAGCCTCAGCCCGCCCGCGCAGGGCTTCGTCGCTCTTTAGCGCTTCATAGAATTTCTTTACGTTTTCCATGGTTGATTCTCCTATCCATTAATTCATTTTAGTCGATTGTGAAATCTAAAAAAGCTAGTAACATAGCGAGTTCAGCGCCTTGGTAACTTCTGATTTTTCTCCGCCCTGCCCCCTTCGTGCGCGAAGGGGGCAGGGACACCTGACTTTCACAATTGCCTAATTAATTCATCGCTAGAAAGCTCCTGGTGCTCCTCCTGCAATACATTTTAGGTTCGGACCCGGATGGCCTTTCCCGCCACCGCCAAAAACACAAGCGCAAGTAATCCCATTCACTGTGCCGCCGCCGCCTACGACGCAGAAGCATGCCGAATACCCAGAAGACCCACCCGCTACGGCCTCCAGTTCCTCGTCGTCAATGACTTTCGGCGCATTTGCGTAAGCATCCAGTTCCTCAGCGGTGAACGCATAGCCTTCTGCGGCCGCAAAATCGACCAACTCTGCTTTAATTACCGCCTCATCAGGCATCGCATCCTTGTACTTCTCGTTCAGGGCATCAGCCCGCCCGCGCAGTGCCTCGTCGCTCTCCAGAGCTTTGTAGAATTTCTTTACGTTTTCCATGATTTTTTCTCCTTTTTTTTTATTTAAGTAGGGCATCAGCCCGTCCACGCAGTGCCTCGTCGCTCTCCAGAGCTTTGTAGAATTTTTTTACGTTTTCTATGATTTTCCTCTCGTTATTCCATCGTAAGCTGGCTGCATGCGAAGCACCCGCCGCCGCCTGCGGGGGTTTGATGTATGCATTCACTAAAAAACAGTGATTGCTTCAAGAAATACAGCAGCTGCCCCGGCGTCATGTTTGGGTTATCGCATTTGTATACAACACCATTGGTATGGGTGTACACGGCGTTCCCGCCCGCTACGCCATCCATCTCGTCATCGCTGAGTTCAGTTTTACCCGTTGTCCCAAATGCTTCCATGTTTTTAATCTGCTCTGGTGTAAGGTTCGGAAATTTTTCTGCTAAGTTCATGATTGCTTCTCCTTTAATAAATATTATTTACGCAGCAAGCGTTCCCACATCCCATAATTATGCATTATGAATTATGAATTATGCATTTGCAGTCCGCAGACTGCACTATGTCATGCTAAAGTGCGGGCATCCGAAGCACACAATTTCTCCTGGAGGTGCATATGGGCAAATATCTTCCTTCGTCATTTTCAGATACGTCATAAAGTCCCCGCTTTTGACATTCGGGTTGCTGCATTTAAAGTAAATATAGTTCACCCCGTCATCCGTGTAACCATACATACCGCCGCCGCCCGCAACGGCATCCAAGGCATCATCGCTGAGTTCGGTTTTGCCGCTGCCCGCTGCCCCTGCCTTAAATTTTTTGCTAGGGTCGCTGTCGGACAAAAACGCATCGAACGCGCTTTGGTTCTTCACGCCTTTGAACTTTTCCTGCTGCTCAGGGGAAAGGCTCGCGAATTTCTCTTGTAAGCTCATGACTGTTTCTCCTTGTGTTTATTTACAAACCCATTATGCATTATGCATTATGAATTATGCATTAAAAAGCTATGGATTCCCCAGATAATTGTTATGACTGATGAAATTCTGGTAATGCTCGCATTTGGGGCAAATCGGGCCGCCGATAGGGCATCCGTTGCTGCTGGCAAGGCTGTTACCGCTCCATGAAGCAGGAAGATAGATGCGAAACATTTCGTCCGTAACATCCCAACTCCCACAGTAGAAATGCAGGTGATGATTAAACCTTGAATCGTATTCGATAATCATCGCCATGCCGCCCGCCACGTTTTCCAGCTCGTCATCGCCAAGCTCAGAAATCCCTGACCCCGCTTTACGAGCGTCCATAACCATCTTCCGCTGCTCAGGGGTTAGAATGTTCTTGCTTTCGTCCTTATTCATGATATTTCTCCTTAATGATTTATTGTCACGGTATTAACACCGCTACATACATATACGCAAAACTCAATAAAGTAGCTCAACAAATATCAAATTCGGAATCCCTAATTCCTAATTCCTAATTCCTAATTTGCGGCGAAGCCGCAATGCATCTGTCTCTCCACCAGCTCAAAAAAGTACCCTTTTTTGTCGCAAAGCTCGTCGAACGTGCCCTCTTCGGTAATCTTCCCGTCCTCCAGCACATAAATCATATCGCATTCCTTGATCGTAGACAGCCTGTGCGCAATCACTATGCGGGTGCATTTTAGCCCCGCAAGCGCGTCGGCGACATGCTTCTGGGTGATGTTGTCTAGCGCGCTCGTCGATTCATCGAAGATGAGGACCCTAGGCTTAGGGGCTACCGCCCGCGCTATCATGAGCCGCTGCTTCTGACCGCCGGAAACTCCGCCGCTGCCCTCTGTTATGACCGTGTGCATCCCCATCGGCATAGCTTTGATGTCCTCGGCAATATCCGCTACCCGCGCCGCCTCCCATGCATCGTCAAGGGTCAGCTGGGGCGCGGAGATGACGATGTTGGAATAAATATCGCCCGAGAACAGCTTCCCGCTCTGCATGACCGCGCCGATATTCCTCCGCAGGGATGGCAAATCAAGCTTCGCGACATCCTTCCCGTCATAATAAACCGCGCCCTTGTTCGGCTTCTCAAACCCCAGCAGCAAGCGGATAAGCGTTGATTTCCCGCACCCGGTCTTTCCGACAAAGGCGACGTACTGCCCCGGGCGAATCTTGATATTGACGCCGTTTAGTATTTTCCTGCCGCCCTCGTCATAGCGGAATGTCAGGTTCTGCACCTCGATGCCGCCGTATAGCTCAGTCACGACAGTCTTATTATCGCTGATTTCCGGCGCGGTTTTCATAATCGGGGCGACAAGGTCGAGCTGCGGTTTGAGCCCGGCAAAGAAAGTAGTCAGCGTCCCCAAGGACAGGATAGAAGCGGAAACCATGCCGTAGGCCGTGTTATATGCCATGTACTCCCCGACTCCGATCTGCGACATTATAGAGAGAAAGTACACAACTGCAAGCCCGCCAAGGGTTATCGCCTTATTTATGACTGCCGAATACTTCAGCACAAAAGGCGGGTTATAGGTGAAGTTCGCCACCGTCTTGTACTTCGTCGCCCATCTTGCGAAAATCCGTTTCTCAGAGCCTGTGAGCTTTATTTTCTGAATGCCCGAGAGCATCGAGTAAGTCATGCCCGAGAGCTTCGCGCTGGCATCCAGTGACCGCCGCTGGATCCTCACGCTCGCAAGCGTGGTGATGATGTTCACGGAAAGCGTAGCTCCGATAATGATGAGCGCAGGAGCCATAAGAGCCGGGGTAATGCCCGCGATTTGGGTGAAATATGCCAGCGAGAACAGTGAGGTTATGAGCGTTCCCGTGATGACTGTGAAGATGGAATTGCAGATCGCAGGTATGAGCGAAAACTTCTGGCTCAGCTCGCCTGCCGCGTATTCCTTGAAAAAGCCGGCGGGCAGGTTGAGCATGCGCATCATGGCTGCGGGCTCGACTGTGTTGGAAAGCCGAATTGACAGACGGCTCATCACGAGCCGCTGGCTGAGGGACAGTATCTGCGTAGCCAACGCAAGCGAAATCATCAGCACGCCCAGCGCCCATAACGCCCCGGCATTGCCTTCGGGTATTATGCGCGAATAGAGCAGCAGGGATATCCTCGGCTGTACCAGCCCCATCAGCGTGGTAATCGACATTATGGCAAGATAGAAGATCACATCCCCCCGGGTGATTGTTTTAAACATATACTTGACGAGGTCCCAAATAGAAAGCTCACGCGCAGGAAACGGCTTATAAAAGCAATACGCGTCAACTTCGATCCTCTTAGCCGTATCAGCGCCGACAGTAACCCTCTTCCCGCTATCGTAATCGAAAAAAGCATACCCTCTCCCGCTAGGCAAAAGCGCAACAATTGCACCCTTATCCAATTCCTCATTCCTAATTCCTAATTCCTCATTCACCACACCTTCCTCATTAGGTTTCAAAACCCCCAGCATCGGCCCCGATGCATCGCGCCACCATTTGCCCGTCAGTTCGACCCTGCGCTTCATAATGCCGGACGGGCGCAGGCAATAGTTGACATAATCCGTCGTGTCCGTAATGCCCTCAGGCACGGGGACAATCTCCTGCCCGAAGAACTTAAGTATCTCCTGCACGGCGTTATGGGCCTTCTGCCTAGGCGTAACAAGCCCCGCTTTCGCCGCCGCCTCCCCCATGACCACGGAAGACAGCTCAGTAAAAGCAAACGAAAACTCATCCTCGTCGTTCTGCATTCTATTTCTTATTTGATCTTCAAACCAATTCACGACAAAACCTCCGGGTTTTAGTTCAGCGATACCAACTCCCTATATCTCCCCTCCTGCGCGAACAACTCCTCATGGCTGCCGCGCTGCACCACTTTGCCTTTGTCCAAGACAATGATTTCGTCGCAGTCGCGGATTGTGGACAGGCGGTGGGCCACTACTATCGTTGTAATGCCCCTGTCGCGGATGGCGTTGATAACGTCAAATTCAGTCCTTGCATCCAAGGCGCTTGTCGCCTCGTCCAAAATCACAATGGTTGGGTCGCTCGCCAGGGCCCCGGCTATCTCCATGCGCTGCCGTTCGCCGCCAGAAAAATTCTTGCCGCCCTCCAGCACATCGCCGCCGTACCCACCATCGCGGTCGATAATTGCGCTGTGTATCTGCGCATCCCTGGCCGCCATTATTACCTCAAAATCCTCGATGGACGTATCCCAGGTTTTTATATTGTTGTTTATGCTATCCTGAAAAAGCACGATATCCTGATCCACCACCGACACCGAGCTTGTGAATATCTCCCTGGGCACCTCATCGGCGCTCTTGCCGTCAAACAGAATCTCGCCGCTCCAAGGCTTGTAAAGATTGCTTACCAGCTTGGTAACGGTAGACTTCCCGCACCCCGAAGCCCCAACCAAAGCCACGCTCCCCCCAGGCTTCAAAGTCAAGCAAAAATCCTCCAAAAGCGGCTCCGACAACCGATTATACCCAAAAGTCAAATCCCGAATCTCAACAGCACCCGAAAGCTTATAAAAACCCTCGTCCCCTGATTCTGCATTCTGCATTATGCATTCTGCATTATATTCGACGTCAGTCGAATAATTGAAAACGTCCTGCACCCGCTCCATCGACACCTTCGTCTGCTGCATTTCCTGCCTTGCGCTTAATATCTTTGTAAACGGGGCAAGGAATGAGGTCAAAAACCCTTGGAACGCGAAGAAAATGCCGACGGTCATCTCGCCGTTGATGATCAGGTAAGCGCCGATCAGCATCACTGCGGCGTTTACGACCTGGCTTGCAACCTGCGGTATGAGCCCGAACATCTGCCCCAGCTTCATTGACTTCATATTCGAATTGTTCACAGAGGCGTGGAGCCCCGACCATTTCTCGAAAAAACCGTCCTCCGCGCCCGCAGATTTTATCGTCTCTATCATTTCCACGCCCGCCACGGTCATAGCCCCCAGCTTCCCCGCGTCGCGGGACGACACGCGGGAGATATCCACGTTCCTCTTTGTAATGAAGTTATTGACAGCGAAATTAACCAGCAGCGACGAAAAACCGATAAGCGTCAGCAAGACGCTGTAGCGCAATACGACAAAGAGGTAGAACACCACCATAAGCGCATCTATGAACAAAGGCGCGAATAGATGTATCAGCGACAGTGAGATGCCGTCGTTCTCGTTCTGCCTTGAGGCAATGTCGCCTGCGTTGCGCGAGGAATAGAAGTCCATAGGCAGCCGCAATGCATGCCAGATAAACATCCCGCTGGACACCACCGCGAACTTTGCTGAAATCTTCAGGTTCGTGCGCGTCTCTATGACCATAAGCAAGATGGTCAGCAGTTGAAACGCCAGAAACAGCGTGATAAACCCATATGCCCACTCGGAGCGGGTCCCCGAAAGCATGTCGTCGATGAATACGCGGTCAAAAAACGTCGCTATTATCCCAATCACGGAGGTCAGCATGCTCACAATGATGATGAAGGCAAAGACCGGCGCAGAACCCTTCAGCCTCTGCCTGGCAAACGGCCATACGCTGACCGGCTTGCCGCTCGGCTTTAGGTCCTTGCCCGGCGTGATGGCTATGGCAATCCCTGTGAAAGAAGTATTGAATTGACTGACCGACACCTTAACCGCGCCTTTGGCGGGGTCGTTTATATATGCGAACTTATTCGTTATTTTCGTCAGCACGACGAAGTGGTTCATGTTCCAGTGTATGATGCAGGGCATCGGAAGCTCCGCGATGGAAGCCGGCTCCACGCGGTAGCCCTTTGCCTCGAAGCCGTACACCCTCGCCACTTTAAGGAGGTTCTTAGCCGAGCTGCCGTCACGGGAAACCCCGCAGTCAACGCGCAGCCGCTCCAGCGGCACCCACACCTTATGATGCGCCATAACCATAGCCAGCGAAGCCGCCCCGCACTCCACGATTTCAAGTTGTAATATTACAGGAGTTCTTTTCATAATTCATAATGCATAATGCATAATGCATAATTATTCCACACTTTGCTTTTCATACCATCCATTCGTTTTCTCAAAATCATATTTATAAACCGCCTTTCTTCGTAAAACGCCAACGGGCTATGTAACTATGCCTACTTCCGTTTCGTTCCTTCGTCCCCTCATTATGCATTATGCATTTAGCTATTCTTCGGTAATTCTATGAATTACCGAAGAACAGCGACCGCACCGGGTAGCCTGTCGATATCACAAAGAACACCAGTCCGGCGAGGGCGGTTGCTATTGCTGCCAAGATGAGCCATATGCGCGGATTGAGAACCTTTACATATGAATTAAGGTCCTCCGGGGAGGCAATCTTTTCCACCGCTTCTTTCCTGAATAAATCGTTTCTCATAGCTATTTCCTTTGTAGATATTTGGGAATATCTCTGTGCAGCTTGTTTATTACGCTTGGCCTGCCGCTAACGTGATTGTTTCTTAAATACAGAATGCTGCATATAGTGGTATGGATTTTATGTCATTTTCAAAACCAAAATTCCTGCCGGAAATCCTGATTGAATAGGGAGGCCTATATTTCTTTGCAAATACGTTTAAACTGCGCGATGTAACGTGCTGACCTGCTTTGACCTCAACAGGTATAACGCTTGATCCCTCTTGCAGCACAAAATCGATTTCCGCCTGTCCTCCGCTTTTACTGTCGCTTCTCCAGTAGAGCAGTGCTTTATCGCTAGCTGCAAATTGCTGCGCGACATAATTCTCTGCTATTGCCCCTAAAAATCTGTTGTCCTCTTCACCTAGGTTTAGAATTATGTCATACGGGGTCCTGCTTGTCGTTGTCAACAGCCCGGTGTCGCTCATGTACAGCTTGAAATTCGTGAAATCTTTATATACGTTAAGCGGTATCTCCGGAGTTGTCAGATTGTAGCATTTATTGACTACTCTGGCTGTTTCAAGCCAATCAATCGACTCACCGAATATAGAGCTGCTTCCGCCTCTTTGAACCACTTTGTATTGAAATTTCCTGTTTGCCTTTGCCAACTGGGCGGGAACAGAATTAAACGCTGCCCGTATTCTGATTGATTCGCCTTCTGATGCGTACTTTGCCATATCGGCGATATAGTCGCTGATGATTCTGTTTTGAACACCGGGGACCATGACAAGCGAACCCGTGCTTGAATACTCTAGAATGCTCGCAGGCATACCGCCGATGATTAGGTATAGTTTATATAAATCCAACGCTTTTTTATGCAAACTGATAGGCATCGGTGAATTCGAGTCATAACTGTTTCTTATCTCTTCTGAGAGTATTTCTTCGTCTTGGGACCACAGGAATTCCTCGAAAGTAAAAGGATGAAGGGTTCTTGAGTCTACATTTCCGACGGGGAAGGAGTATTTCTCTCGTTTTATTGCAACGCCGAGCAGACTGCCTGCTGCAATAATATGATATTGCGGGGCATTTTCATTGAAATATTTTAGCGATGTCAGAGCCCTTTCGCATGATTGCACTTCGTCAAAACAAATCAACGTCTCTTCCGGGAGAATGCGTTCTTTGATGTGCGCTTCCAGTAACAAGACAATTCGTTTAGGGTCTATATTATCATCGAACCAAGTGCTTGCTATGGGGTCTGTTTCAAGATTGATATAGGCCAGATTACTATAATGCTTTACCCCGAACTCTCTGATTGTATAAGTTTTCCCTACCTGCCTTGCCCCATGGAGCAGCAGCGGCATTCTGTATTTCTTTAGCTTCCACTCTATCAGTTCCTGCGAGATGATTCTTTTCAACGCATCCACCTCCGCACATGATTTTAGCATATGCGGAACGTGGAGTCAAGATAATTATGATTATAACGCATCATTCTTGATATAATAGTTACACTTCAGATGGGGGTCGTACTCTAAGTGCAGTGGAAGGAAAAGGTGTCTGAACAGCAACTATAATAATTAGACACGCACAAATAATGAGTTCGGACATTTTCGGTTCTTCCCATTATTTCTTCTTATAGTATAACTCCGAACTCCGAATTCCGAATTTACATCCCATTCCTTATTTCTTACAAATTTTAAGTATTGACTTCCTTGATTTTATATAATATCATGGAACTTGAAGATATCCAAGTGAGGTGAGTTAAATGATTGCTCGTATGATTGAAAGCGCTATGAGTTTGGCCTTATCTTCCGGCAAAGCTGTAATACTGCTTGGAGCGCGGCAAGTTGGAAAAACTA
>Ga0099364_10014257_pt1 | contig 10591 bp, 9 predicted proteins | sample TergutTh196P3_FD_73070 | JGI IMG/M metagenome (GOLD analysis project Ga0099364, IMG submission 73070) | Microcerotermes parvus P3 segment gut microbial communities from Pointe-Noire, Republic of the Congo - Th196 P3 | ecosystem: Host-associated > Arthropoda: Insects > Digestive system > Gut ...
AGTATCTATTATGCACGACCCTCGGACAACGGTGTTTTTACCCTCTATTCACAATCGAAGCTGTTAGACGCCTGGGGCGATGAAAAGCCATTGCTCGCCAATCAACTGAATGACAACAACTACCCTTTTGTCCTGTCGGACGGCGTCACCATGTATTTTGCTTCCAAAGGAAACGAATCAATAGGCGGATACGATATTTTCATCACACGTTATAACACCAATACCAATGCTTATCTGACACCCGAACAGATGGGTATGCCGTTTAACTCGCCGGCCAACGACTATATGATGGTCATCGACGAATCGAAAGGATTAGGCTGGTTTGTTTCCGACCGGAACCAGCCGGAAGGCGATGTTTGCGTCTATCTCTTTATATACGATCCTTCCCGTAAGCGCATTGATACCGATACCGACCCTGTGGAGCTGAGGCGAAGAGCCGCTTTGGTATCCATCAACGAATCGTGGAGAGATGATGCGGATTATGCGGGACTCATCCAATTGGCATATGCCGGTCTGACTCAAAATGAAACGAAAAAAGAACACGATTTTGTATTTTTTATCAACGATAAGACAACCTATTTTACGCTAAATGAAATAAAAAGCCTTGAAGCCAAAGATTTATACGCGGAGGTTTTGAAACTGAACCAGCAAATTGAAAATCTGAAAAACAGGTTGGATGAAATACGCAATACCTACACGAACGCCCAGCCTTCAGCGCGTGAACAGTTGAAGATCACTATCTTACAGGCTGAAAATCAACTCTATACGTTGATAGAGACCGCTGTCGCACAAGAAAAGAAAGCGCGTAATATAGAAATACGTCAATTAGGAATAAAATAATAAAAACAGTTTTATGGGATTGGATATATTGATTATCGTATTTGTAATGGTCGCCGCAGTAGCCCTGCTGCTTGCGGAGATTTTTCTCTTGCCCGGCATAACCATTGCGGGCATTGCAGGCGCTTTGTTTGCCATTGGAGGCATTGCCTACGCTTATACGATTGGTGTACAAGTGGGTAACATCACGCTGGGTTCGTCTGTGGTCGTTTTCGGGGTGATTTTTTTATGGCTTTTACGTTCCAATTCGTTTCACCGCGTATCGCTCAAGACAAATATCGAATCGACCGTCGAATCGCCGCGTAACATGGACCTTAAAGTCGGCGACGAAGGCGTTACGCTCTCGCGCCTTGCCCCTATCGGCAAAGCGCGCTTCCACCAGATTACCATCGAAGCCAAATCAACCGGCGAGTTTATTGATGAAAACACGCCTGTGGTCATCATGCGCATCGAAGGATATAATGTAATCGTTGAAAAAAAAAATATAAACTTCTAAAATTTTAAAACTATGGATTATCTATTGCTTTTAACAATTGGCGTAGCGTTCGTACTGCTATGTATCTTCTTTTATTATGTGCCTTTCCTGTTATGGATTTCGGCCAAAGTGTCGGGCGTTAACATTTCGCTCATACAACTGTTTCTGATGCGTATCCGTAAAGTGCCGCCCGGCGTCATCACACGCGCGATGATCGAGGCGCACAAAGCCGGACTTAAAATGCTCACCCGCGACGAACTCGAAGCCCACTACCTTGCCGGCGGCCATGTGGAGCGGGTAGTCCATGCGCTTGTATCTGCTTCAAAGGCCAACATCGATCTGACATTTCAGATGGCCACGGCGATCGATCTGGCCGGACGCGATGTGTTTCAGGCTGTACAGATGTCGGTCAATCCGAAAGTCATCGACACGCCTCCCGTGACGGCTGTCTCTAAAAACGGTATTCAACTAATCGCCAAAGCGCGCGTGACTGTCCGCGCGAACATCAAACAGTTAGTAGGCGGTGCTGGCGAAGAAACTGTTCTTGCCCGCGTAGGCGAAGGGATCGTTTCGTCCATCGGTTCGGCCACCAACCACGAGATTGTGCTGGAAAACCCTGATTCCATTTCCAAATTGGTATTGCGCAAAGGGTTGGATGCCGGTACCGCTTTCGAAATCCTGTCAATTGATATTGCAGACATCGACATCGGTAAAAATATCGGCGCCGTACTGCAGATGGACCAGGCGCAGGCCGACAAAAACATCGCGCAGGCCAAAGCCGAAGAACGTCGCGCCATGGCCGTCGCTTTAGAGCAGGAAATGAAAGCCAAAGCGCAGGAAGCGCGGGCTAAAGTAATCGAAGCCGAAGCCGAAATACCCAAAGCCATGTCGGAAGCCTTCCGTAGTGGCAATCTGGGTATCATGGATTACTACCGCATGAAAAACATCGAAGCCGATACTTCCATGCGCGACGCCATCTCCAAACCGGCCGGGATTCAAAACAAACCGATCAAATAAATCTCTTAATAGCACGCAAATGACGCAGATTATCAAGATTTGCGCAGATAAAGAAAAAAAATCTGTGTAAATCTGCGTTTTATCTGCGTCATCTGCGTGCAAAAAAAACATGAGAAAAATCGCACCCTCCGAACTGATCATCAACGACGACGGAAGTGTATTCCACCTGCACGTCAAACCCTGTCAATTGGCCGCCCGTATCATCCTGTGCGGCGATCCGGAGCGCGTATCCATGATTGCCGATTATTTCGATACGAAAGAATGTGACCTGTCCAACCGCGAGTTTCATACGATTACCGGAACATATAAAGGAAAACGCCTCACCGTTATTTCACACGGCATCGGATGCGACAACATCGATATCGTGATCAACGAATTGGATGCACTTGCCAATATCGACTTCACAACACGCACCGTCCGTACTGAATTCCAGCAACTTACCATGGTACGTATCGGTACGTCGGGCGGATTGCAGCCTTTTACGCCCATCGGATCGTTCGTAGCGGCTGAAAAATCAATCGGTTTCGATGGCGTCGTCTATTTTTACAATGACAATGAACAGGTCAGGGATCGCGCGACAGAAGCGGAACTTATCCGCCAGTTGAATTGGGAGATTGAAGGATTGCGTCCATACGTGGTATCGGCCGACCCGTCGTTGCTCGAACAGATTGCAGGAGATGATATTATCCGTGGCATGACCATCGCCGCCAACGGGTTCTATGGCCCGCAAGGACGGGAACTGCGCCTCCCACTCGCAGACAGGGAGTTAAACAAAAAAATCGAAGCCTTTCAATTCGAAAACCGGCGCATCACCAATTACGAAATGGAAAGTTCAGCGCTGGCCGGCCTTGCAGCATTGATGGGACATCGCGCACTGACTGTCTGCTGCATTATCGCAGGCCGTGTCAACAAAGACATGAACACCGGTTACAGAGACAGCCTGCCATGCCTGATCGAAAAAGTGTTGGATAGAATCTAAATTACAATTGCAACTCTCTGTTTTTCAAAACATTATTTTCATTCAGAAGTAAATTTGAAAGGAATTGTATCAGATATTGATCGGTTCTGTAAATGTCTCGGGATAAATCCTCGTAATTTGCTCTCACAAGTGCATTTCGGAAATACCGTGAATGTGCTGCAAACATATCATTGTTGACATCTTTAAAGCCAAGTTTGCGAAGGTATTTTATTAAAAAAACAGCCGTTGTCCTTGTGTTTCCCTCACCGAAAATATGGATTTGCCACAGGTACGCGATAAAATGGGCAATATGTTCTACCATTTGCTCTTTATTTAAACCTTTGTAACTGAACTTTTTTTCCTGTTCAAAATCATAGTCCAAAGTAGCACGCAGATTGTCGGCGCCTGCATAAAGTACCGTTTCGCCATTCAATACCCACTCGGCTTTTGTGATATTGTAGTCGCGGATTTTTCCTGCAAATTTGTAAATTCCACTGAAAAGTCGTCTGTGAATATGAATATATTCGGTTGGCGTGAATGAAAAAGTCTTTTCCGATAAAATTTCGGCAATGCGGGCGGAAACCTTGTCGGCTTCTTCGGTTCTGTCATCGTCTTCGGTCTTCCTGTTGGACGATATTTTGTAATAGGCGTCAATACGGTTCTTTACGTCATCAAATGTTATATCTCCTTCAATATTTTGTTTGGCTGTTTCGATAAGATAATCAGACGGTTTCAAACCATCAACCTGCTGCAGGCCAATGGCCGTTTGCCAGATAATGCCCTTTTCTCTTTTATCGGGTTCGACTTGTTTTATGTATTCTTCAAAGTGTTTCATAACCTCCGGTTCATTTCTTCAATACAATGTCTACCATAACAGGGAGGTGATCGGATGGGTAGTATTTTCCATTATTGTCCGTCAGGCTTGCATATTTGAGGACTTGTATGTCGGCGCTCACGAAGATATAATCGATGCGTCCCTCGCCGACGGGATTGCCGAAGCGACGGTTGAAGGTGCCTTCCGGTCCGTAAGGCGGTAACCGGGTTACTTTTCGGGCGTCGTTCAGGTAGGTCGAGAGCAACTGTATCTGTTCGGTTTCGGGTGTGGAGTTGAAATCGCCTACACAAATTACCGGTGCATCTTTTACGATCTCCTGCATCTTTTTGACCATGAGTTTGCCCGATTCGAGCCTTGCGACCCGGCCCTGGTGGTCGAAGTGGACGCTGAAGAAATAGAAGGTCTGGCCTGTTTTTTTCTCCTTGAACTTAGCCCATGAACATATCCGGTTACAGCAGGTGGCATCCCATCCTTTGCCGGGTTTGTCGGGTGTCTCGCTCAACCAGAAATCACCCGATTCCAACAGTTCAAATCGGTCTTTCTTATAGACAATGGCTGAATGTTCGCCGGCTGACAGACCGTCGTCGCGACCGGCGCCGGTATATGCATACCCTGGCAGTTCGCAAATATCTTTCAACTGATGCAGGAAGCCTTCCTGCGTACCTGTCACATCGATGTCGTGATACCGGATCAAGGCATTGACATTGTCCTTCCGGTAGGACCACGCATTGAGGCTATCGGCACTCGTATCCATCCGGATGTTATACGTAGCCATTCGTAACACCAGGTCGTTCTGCTGGCCGTAAACCAGTCCAACGATACTCAAAAACAGGATTGAAATAAAAAATCTTTTCATAGGAAAATACAATTATGAGTTATGATTAATTGATTAAATGATTTTTTACATGAACCCCCAATTCATCCAGGAAATAAACTGGCCGTTTGGGGTTAAATAATCTGTATCGCCGCCATAAATGACCGACAGATTGTTTGTATCGATACCGGCGATCTGTTGAAAAAGATGTAATCCTTTGAAATAACTGTTATTCAAAGTTGCGCCTGATTTGATTTCTACGGCATGAAGCGCTCCGCCGCTTTCAATCAGTAAATCCACTTCATTTTGATTGGAGTCACGCCAAAAATATATTTGCGGTTCTTTGCCTTGCGCGAATTTTCTTTTCATATATTCTACTACTACCATATTCTCAAACAATTCTCCGCGTAAATAGTGCGTCGATAACTGCATTGTATTTTCCAGGCCCAAAAGCGAAGCCACCAAACCGGTGTCATAAAAATACAGTTTGGGCGATTTTATCAAACGTTTATTGAAGTTTTTATAATAGGGTTTCAGGAAAAAAAGAATGTTGCCTGTTTCCAGGACTGAGAGCCAGGCATTGACAGTAGGGACAGTAATGCCACATTCGATGGCTAACGAATTGACATTTAGCAATTTCCCAACGCGGGCAGCGCACAATTTCAGGAAACGCACAAATTGCGATAATTTGTTTATTTGGCGCAATAACCGAACATCCCGTTCGATATAGGTCTGAATGTAGTTTGGATAATAATCTGTGGGGTCAATTGTCTTGTCATATATACGGGGATATCCGCCGGTAAACAGCCAGTCGTTTAATGAGGCAGGTAAGCGTGAAGCCCGCTTAAGTTCCTGTATTGAAAACGGGGCTAATTTTAACAAAGCCGTTCGTCCTGCAAGACTTTGCGTAATGCTTTGCATCAACAGAAAATTTTGAGAGCCGGATAAGAAATAAATGCCGGTTTCGTTTTCTGCATCTACCTTTGTTTGAATATATGAAAACAGATCAGGTGCATACTGCGCTTCATCAATGATGGTTTTAATTCCGAAATTGGATAGAAAACCACGCGGGTCTTCAATCGCCTGGCGACGCATGTCCAAATCTTCGAGTGTTACATAACGATAAGCAGGAAAACATGATTTGAGCAAGGTAGATTTTCCACATTGTCTGGCGCCAGTCAGTGTAACCACCGGAAATTTAGTGGCCAAATAATACAATTTTTCAGTTATGTCCCGTTCAATCATAATCATAATTTTGGGGGCAAAGATAGTAATAAATTTTCATTATTACATAAAAAAGCCCGTTTTTTATGTAATAATGAAAATACGATTTTAAGATTTACATAAAAAACTCCTTTTTTTATTTTTTATTGTACCTATTTGGAATAATCAATTATTTCATTTATTTTTGTGCCATAATTTAAAATATTTCAATTACTCAATTACTCATAACTCATAATTGATTTTCTCGTATGAAAACTTTAAAGACGACAATTACCGTCCTTCGGATGGCCATCGGATGGCACTTCCTGTATGAAGGACTTATCAAACTGTTTACCGGCGAATGGACGGCTGCATCATACCTGAACAATACGCACGGATTCCTTTCCGGTGTTTATCATTGGCTTGCCGCATCGCCTGTACGGTTGGGAATCGTTGATTTCCTCAATATCTGGGGACTGGTTCTGATCGGTTTGGCTTTGTTTGTCGGGTTGTGCGCCCGGTGGGCTTCCATTGCCGGGGCTTTGTTGCTGGCGCTGTATTATTTTGCATACCCGCCCTTCGGCTTTTCAATATTTGGAGGTGATGGAACGGTGTATATCGTCAACCAACTGTTGATTGAGGCAGGCATACTCGTCTTTCTCTTTTGTTTTAAGGAAAAGGGATATGGTCTGGATGATCTGCTTCAATTGCTGAAAAGCAAAAAGAAACATACTGAAATTCAGTCAAATACACGACGTGAGGTTTTGAAAGACTTGGTTACATTGCCTGTTTTGGGTCTGTTCGGATGGGGCGCCTTCCGGAATTATAAATTATATGGCATGGATACCCTCTCGGGAGCAACGATACAGATCAACCGTGTGGCGCTGGGCGAACTGAAAGGTGCGTTGCCCAAAGCAAAATTGGGCCAGCATGAAATCACGCGGTTAATAATGGGGGGTAACCTGATTGCCGGATTTGCCCACGCCCGCGACCTGATCTATGCCAATTCGCTGTTCAAAGCCTACAATACCGAAAAAAAAATCTTTGAAACCCTGATGTTGGGCGAGCAAGCCGGAGTTAACTGCATCAGTTCGAGTTTTACGACCCTGCAAACGATGATTAAATACAAAAAACTGACAGGCAGCAAACTTAAAGTGATCGTTCAAACCCCGCTAAATGAAAAGGGCAATGATATGTTCGCAAACCTCAAAGCAGCCATCGACGGCGGCATGGACATTATCCAGATGCATGGCGGTCAGTGCGACAGTTTTGTACGCAACAACAGGATCGAACTGATCGGCAAGATGATCGATGAGATCAGAAGACAGGGATATGTCGCCGGCCTGGGTGCGCACGATATCCATTCGTTTCTGGCCTGCGAAGAAATCGGCATCATTCCCGACTATTACATGAAAACGATGCATCACGACAATTACTGGTCGGCGCACCCGCGTGAAAACCGCAAAATGTTCGAGGTGGACGGAGCAAGAAGCAATGACCACAACATGTTTCATGACAATTGTTTTTGTCCGTTTCCCGACCGTACCGTCGAATTTGTCAGCCGCGTCAAAGTACCGGTGATGGGCTTCAAGGTGCTTGCGGCGGGTGCCATACATCCCAAAGACGGTTTCAAGTGGGCATTCGAAAATGGCGCCGATGTGATCTGCGTAGGCATGTTCGATTTTCAGTTGGTGGATGATGTAAATATCTGTATTGATATTTTACAAAACCTCCAAAACAGGAAACGTGCATGGTATGCATGAAAAAATAAAAAAAGATTTGTATCTTTGCGCTTCAAGTAGTTGTTATAAAAAAATATAGAATCATGGCATCTAAAAAAGCAAAACAGGATGTAAAGGAAGGGAAATACATCAATCCATATACTGATTTCGGTTTCAAAAAGATTTTTGGCACGGAAGCGAATAAGGACCTGTTACGTGATTTTTTACAGACGCTGCTTCAATTGAAAGGGCGGATCACACGGCAGAACTATTTAAACAGCGCACGCCTGGGCCGGTCGGAAAAGGATAGAAGCGCAGTGTTCGACATATATTGCGAAACGAACCGGGGCGAAAAGTTCATCGTAGAAATGCAAAAGGCCAAACAAAAGTATTTCAAGGACCGCAGTGTTTACTATGCCTCTTTCCCGATACAGGAGCAAGCCAAACGTGGCGATGCCTGGGATTTTGAATTGAAAGCGATCTATACAGTGGGCATATTGGATTTTGTATTCGACGAAAACAGGGATGAAACCGAGAAGTATTATTATCACGTGCAGTTATCCGATACGGACACGCATGAAGTATTTTACGATAAGTTGACGTTTGTATATATTGAAATGCCCAAGTTCACAAAGAATCAGGATGAATTGGAAACGCTATTCGATAAATGGCTTTTTGCCCTGAAAAACCTTTCCAGGTTACAGGATCGCCCAAAAGCCTTAAGAGGTCGTATTTTCAAGAAATTATTCGAGATATCCGAGTTTGAGAACCTTACCACAGAGGAAAAAAAGGCTTATGATGAATCATTAAAAAATTATTGGGATATTAAAAACGTGATTGATACCGCAGTGGAGGAAGCCGAACAAAAAAAGGACAAAGTAATTGAAGAAAAAGACAAAGCCCTTGAAGAAAAGGACAAAGTAATCGAAGAAAAGGACAAAGTCCTTGAAGAAAAGGACAAAGTCCTTGAAGAAAAGGACAAAGCCCTTGAAGAAAAGGACAAAGCCCTTGAAGAAAAGGACAAAGTCCTTGAAGAACAGGAAAAAGCCATCGAAGAAAAAAACAAAATAATTGAAGAATTGCAGCGACAGGTAGATCAGAAAAATAATCCTTCTTGAACGAAACAAGAAGTTGTACAAGTTGTACGGACTAAAATTCGGTTTATAAAAAATAATAGTTATCTTTGCAAATATTTTTCAATTTTAAAAAAAGGAGGTAATTATGCGTTCATTAGTAACAATTCAAAGGGTTAAAATGTTAAGCCCTATTCCTGAATCAGACTTTCTGGAGGCCGCTCATATCATGGGCTGGCAGTGTGTTGTCAAAAAGGGTGAGTTCCGCACGGGTGATGCGGGGGTTTACTTTGAGGTAGACAGTTTCCTTCCCGAAGACCCGCGTTATGAGTTTTTACGGGCTTCTTCCTATCGCGATAATGAAGACAACGGCAAAGGATTCCGTATCCGCACCATGCGGTTGCGTGGACAACTTTCGCAGGGGCTGTTCATACCGCTGGCGCAGTTTCCCGAGCTGGCAGGCTTCAATGAAGGCGATGATGTGACGGAGACACTGCAGGTAAAAAAATGGTATATGCCGGAAATGTCAACACCCGGCGGAACAATCATCGGCGATCGTCCGAACGGTATCCCGGCATCCGATGAGATACGGATACAATCGGCGCTTGAACTGCTTGATCAACTGAATGACAAGCCGTATTATATCACAACAAAATTAGACGGCACTTCGGGCATTGTGTATTACATCGACGGCAAAATCGGATGCTGCAGCCGGAACAAAGAAATAAAAGACGAAGAAAATGCGCTCTACTGGGTGCCGGTCTATAAACATGGCCTCAAGGAAAAACTTGCCGCCTTAGGTAGAAATATTGTTTTTACCGGCGAAATATGCGGCCCGGGCATACAGAAGAACAAACTAAGGCTGCCCGCGATTGAATGGTCGGTGTTTGATGTGAAGGACTGGGATACCGGCAGGTATCTTCCTTACGACGAGATGTGTAAGATTTGCGCTGATCTGGGGCTTACGGTTGTTCCGCTGGAAGAACGGGGCGACCATTTTTCGTACTCGTTAGAAACACTGTTGGAGAAAGCAAAAGGCAAGTATCCGAGCGGGCTTGAAAAAGAAGGTATCGTCATACGGGATGTCATGGCGCCCAAAGCCGTTTCTTTCAAAGTGCTGAATAACGATTTTCTGCTCAAGGAAAAGGATTGACATCAACAATCGACATTCACAATATCAGGTACACCTTATCAGTTTTAATTAATTATGACAACACGTAGAAATTTTATTCAACAAACAGTTGCTGCCGGTGTAGCGTGCGCCATTCCTCATCATCTTTTTGCACAGAAGGAATCTGTATCAAAAAACATGATCACATCGAAACGCGCCTTGCGCGTGGGCGCTCCTTTTTCGTTTCCCGCCACCGACCCAGTGGCTTGGGCGAAAAAAGCAAGAGAATTAGGTAATGGAGCCGTTAACGTCCCTGGTATGTCGCTGAACGACAGGGATTATATTCGCGCCATCGTCGAAGCTGTCAAAGAGAACGGTTTGATCTTTGCCGAAGTGGGGTGTTGGGGGATAAACCTGCTTGACACCAACCTGAATGTTAGAAGCAAAAACATCACGACAGTAGCGGAAGGACTTGCCTTAGCCGACGAACTCGGCGCCTGTTGCTGTGTCACACTTTCCGGGAGTTTCGCCACGGGATGGAGCGACC
>Ga0099364_10014258_pt1 | contig 10591 bp, 10 predicted proteins | sample TergutTh196P3_FD_73070 | JGI IMG/M metagenome (GOLD analysis project Ga0099364, IMG submission 73070) | Microcerotermes parvus P3 segment gut microbial communities from Pointe-Noire, Republic of the Congo - Th196 P3 | ecosystem: Host-associated > Arthropoda: Insects > Digestive system > Gut ...
TTCGACAGGATCATCGTGATCGCCGCCGTCAGCGTTGTTTTGCCGTGGTCTACGTGACCGATCGTGCCTACGTTTACGTGCGGCTTCGTCCGCTCAAACTTTCCCTTAGCCATATCGACACCCTCAAACAGAACCAGAAAAACCGAAAAACGCGGGGCTGCGCAATGCGCCGCCACCCCCGACGACAAGACCACGATGGTGCCCATGACGTGGATTGAACACGTGGCCTCTCCCTTACCAAGGGAGTGCTCTACCACTGAGCTACATGGGCAACGCAAAAACCGTAACCACTGGAGCGGGTGAAGGGAATCGAACCCTCGTCATAAGCTTGGAAGGCTTCTGCTCTACCATTGAGCTACACCCGCCCACGCCCAGCGTTCGTCAATCACCCAAGCCGCTCCACCTTATGCCTGGTGGAGGGGGAAGGATTCGAACCTTCGAAGGCTGTGCCGCCGGATTTACAGTCCGGACCCGTTGACCGCTTGGGTAACCCCTCCAAACGCGAAGCTTTGTATTATAACCGGGATATGAGCAGTGTCAAATTCTTTTATTGTCGCCGACTTTCGGGCCTGCCCGGTTTTACGGCCTCCCTCTCGGGGCATAGGGATCGACACGACTCCAGTCCCCTCATGACCCCATTCCCCGAACCTCCCTCGAAAACGAAATAGACTGGATGTGTGGATACCCATGTATTTATGACGAGGCGACGCAAACTTTCAGAGCGACTCATAAAAGCGTAAAAAAGTCGCATTCCGTGTCTGCCGCATTACGTGACAGCCTTGCCCTATCTTCCAGATAAACGCATAATTCAAGTCTCGGCTCGGCAAAGCTGTTCAGAGCCGTATTCGAAGCGGGATAAACAAAATATACCCGCCTTGCTCAACACATTCATGAGGGATCAATATGGCAGCCAAACCGGAACAGGTCAACGAGGTACACAAGAAGAGTCTCGAAGCTGCTGTGCAACTGGCGCAGCTATCCATTGAGAACACGCAGCGCGTCATTGAGGTTCAGGTTGCCGTCGCCAAGTCGTTATTTGAGGATAGCGTGAACAACGCCAGGGCTCTCAGTGCGATCAAGAACCCTCAGGAAGCCGTTCAGCTTCGTACTCGTTTCGCACAAAACTCCGCCGAAAAAGTTTTTGCCGGCGCACGTGAAATCGCTGAAATTGCCACCAAGGCTCAGTCCCAGATCGGCAAATTCGTAGGCGAACAACTCACCAACAATAGCGCGGAAGTTCTTGAAGCCATTCAACAAATGTTCCACGGTCTGCCCATCGCCGACCAGAGCACGATGAATGCCATCCAGAGTACCCTGGACACAACCCGCACTGCCGTGGAGCAGCTTACCCGTGCGTCATCCGAGGCTTTCCAGGCTTTCACGCAGGTGCCGGTTCCCGCCACAACGGGAAAGGGCCGCGCATCCAAGTGATGTAGGAGAGAGTTCAACTCAACAACGAACAACGGCGCGATGAGCGCCGTTGTTCGTTTACTCTTTCAGCGAACCCCGGAACGTCAGGGTTACAATACGGATATGAAAATTGAGGCTCCCCCTGTCAATCCTGAAACACCTCGGCATCTCATCCCTGGTTTCAAGGGGAAACGTCCGAGTACGCTCGTCCAGGTGATCGAGTGTTTGCGGCGCTTTGGTGAATTCGATCCTTTCGTGCGGGAATTCTGCGACGAGTTCTACATCGAGCAGGATACCGGGGCGAGAGCCGCCATGCTGGCGGAGGAGCCGCCACTATCCGGCAATGAAAAGCGCGATGCGTATCTGGCCGCCGTCGCTGAACATCTTGCCCGACGCTATGGGTTGCCGACGCCTGAATGGACGAATCGCCCCACACGGTTCCTGCGCCTGGCATGGTTTCCGTGTGGCCTGGAATCCCTCAAGGCAACATTGATTCGCGTGAGTCCCGTCGCCTTTCGGCGCAGGATGATCTTCGTCGGTGGCGACCCACTTTACCGCCCTCGCCGTGATACGCCAGAATTTGGAAAATGACAGCTCGACTAAAAAAAGAAGACATCCTGCAAGGTCTGAAACTCCTCGACCGAAAGGCCAGGGCAGTGGGAGCAGTGGTTGATATTTCGATCTACGGCGGGGCTGCGCTGATTCTCGCATTTGACCTGTCGCGCTCAACGCGCGATGTCGATGTCGTGGTCAAAGGCGATGTTACCCTGATTCGGAAACTCGCCGAAGAAGTCGCCGAAGAAAACGACTGGCCTGAATCGTGGCTCAACGACGGCGTGAAAGGATTTGTTTCGGCCACCGAAGACATGCAGCTTTTCTCCGACTTCGACGCAGAGAAAGAGGGCGGCGTCCGCCTCTACACCCCCTCTGCAGAATACCTCTTCGCCATGAAGTGCCTTGCGATGCGACCGGAAGCGGAGTCAGGTTCGCATGACATTAAAGACATCGAATTTCTGGCAAAGGCGACAGGTATCCGAGATACGGAAGCCGCGCTGAGAATCGTGCAATCTTTCTATCCAACCGAACGGATTCCCGCCAAGGTCGCCTTTGGCGTACAAGAGATCATGGAACGCATTGCATCGAACTCACGTGGGAACGAACGACCAAACTGAACACGGGACGAGCCGAACACAATCCTCGCCATTTATGGCAGAGCGCCTCAAGCCTCGACCGGCGCTTTCAGCGCGGGACGCGCTTTCTCTTCCGATGGCTTGATCAGCATGGCCCGTGGAACTCCGCGCTGCTCGCCCGCCGTGCCAATGAGCTCCTTCATGTCGAGAATCAACACGATCTGCCCGTTCGAGAGCGTGGTGACGCCCGCCACGCCCTTCGGGCGGAAGTCGTCGAGCGATTTGATGACCGCGTCCTCGCGTCCGGCGAAACTGTCGATGGCAAGGATGTACGACAACTCGGCCATCTGCATCAGTACGCCATATTCCGGCGTGTTTCCCTGCTCCCATCCGAGCATCTTGCTCAAGGGCAGGATGGGCAATACCTCGCCCCGCACGACCATCGTGGCACGACCGGCAACCTCCTTCACTTCGTCCGGATGGATGGGCAGTATCTCGCGCACCATCGACAAGGGCACGGCGAATGGCTGATCGCCCAGCTTGACCAGCAGCACGGGCAGGATGGCCAGTGTCAGAGGCAGGCTGATGATGAAAGTCGTGCCCTTGCCCTGGACCGAGTGGATGTCGATGCTCCCGTTGAGCTTCTGAATATTGGTGCGCACGACATCCATGCCCACGCCACGGCCCGAGACGTCGGACACCCTGGAGGCCAGCGAGAAACCCGGCAGAAAGACCAGATTGAAACTCTGCCGTTCGTCCATCGTGTTGGCTTCCTCGGAGGAGATGAGTCCCTTCTCGATCGCCTTGGCGCGCAGTTTTTCGGCATTCATCCCATGCCCATCATCGGCGACGAGGATGACGATATGGTCGCCTTCCTGGCGCGCTTCCAGGCGCACGTCCGACTTCTCCGGCTTGCCGGACATGCGGCGTTCTTCGGCGCTCTCGACTCCGTGGTCGACCGCATTGCGTATCAGGTGAATGATCGGGTCGGACAAATCCTCGATCATCGTCTTGTCGATCTCGGTTTCCTCGCCGATCAGCACCAGTTCGACATCCTTGCCGAGACCACGGGCGAGATCCCGGGCAATGCGCGGATATTTCTGGAAGAGCCGCCCAATGGGCTGCATGCGCGTCTTCATGACGGCATTCTGCAAGTCGGAGACCAGCAGATCGAGCTGACTCACCGCCACATCGAGCGCGTGCAGTGTCTCGGTATCGTTGCGGCCATTGAGAATGTCGCTGCGCAACGCGTTGAGACGGTTCTTGGTCAGGCCGATTTCGCCCGAGAGGTTGAGCACCTGATCGAGACGCGCGGTATCGACCCGGATCGAGGTATCGCGCTGGCGCTCCTCGGCGCGACGCCCGGTCGGCCCGCTGCCTGCCGGATTGTCGGTGGCCCGGCGCCCCAATGCGCTCTTTACAATGGCATCTGCGTCATGCGCCGCCGGAACGATGGAAGTCCCAGGGGAGGACGGCGCTTCAGCCTGGGCCGCCGATGGGCTGGCCTGGGAGGTCGCGCCGGAGACGGCGGCATGCAATGCGTTCCAGTCGGGAGCGTTGCCTGCCACGGCCTGCAGCGGCTTGGAAGCCACAGGAACGGCGGTGGCAGCCGCTTCGCCCTGTACCGCCTTGAGCAAGGCGATGACATCGGAGTCGGCGGGACTCGGCATCAATCCCTGCGAGAGCTGATTGAACATGTCGCGTACCCCGGCGGTCGCGGCCAGGATGACATCCATGATCTCGGTCGTTACCGCCAGTTCGCCGTTGCGCAGTTTGTCGAACAGGCTCTCGGTGAGATGGCAGAGCGTCACCAGTTCGTTGGCATTCAGAAAACCCGCGCCACCCTTGATGGTGTGAAAGCCCCGGAAAATGTCGTTGAGCAGACCCCGGTCGTCAGGGCTGCGTTCGAGGTCGACCAGTTTGTTATCGACACCTGACAACAGATCTTCCGCTTCAGTGAGAAAATCCTGAAGCAGGTCTTCCATTCCGGCAAAATCACTCATCGTTTACTCCCAATCTCGTTACCACGCTAGAAACCCAGGCTTGCAAGCAGATCGTCCACCTGTCCCTGGCTGGTCACGACATCGTCACGGCCCTCACCGTCGATGACAGGTCCATTGAGCAGACAGCCCGCCTTTTCGGTGCGAACATCTTCCGGCGCGGACTCGATGAGGATGCCCAGCAGTTGCGATTCGAGTTCCTGCGCCATTTCGAGTACTTTCTTGATGACCTGTCCGGTCAAGTCCTGGAAATCCTGGGCCATGACGATTTCGAGCAACTGGGCATCGATCGTTCCGCCGCTCTCGGCAGTCGACCCGAGAAACGCGCGCGTGTCCTCGGCCAGCGCCTTGAATTCTTCGACCGAAAGCTGGTTGCCGAACAATCTGTCCCAACGCGCGCCCAAGGCTCCGGATTCCGTCTGGATTCTCGCTATCAGGGGTTTGGCAACGTCCGTCGCGTTGAGCACCCTGCTGGCCGCCTGCTCGGTCATCTGCACGACATAACCCAGACGCTGCCGGGTATCGGGGATCGCATTGGCCACTTCCTGCAATTTGTTGTCCAGGCCAAGTTCGATCAACATGTCATGCAACCTGCGCGTCATCTTTCCGATCCGGTGAAACATAGTGTCATCGTGGTCTGCCGCGCCTTCTTCATCTGCCACGCCATCGGCCTGTGACGGGGTACAGGTGTACCTGCCTGCCTCAGTGTCGAACAACGCCTGTAATTCGTCATTGTCGTCTCCATCGCGTATGTATGAAGCAGCCTTCGGCACGGGCGCAGGGGGAGGCTTGATCTCTTGCCCCGCCCCGTCGTGCGTAGCGTCTTCAGCACCTCCATCCGCCGCGATGCTGTCGAACAAGGACTGGAGTTCATCCGAGTCTCCCGTCTCATCGATCTTCCGTTTAGCCACCATCGGTCCCCGTTGCTCTGCTGTGATGTCCCTTTAGAAAACCCGTGTTCGTTCAGGCTTCCGTTGTTTTCCTCTGCCTTCAGGCTCAAGCCGGTTTAAATTTCTCGAATACTTTCTCCAGCTTCTCTGCCAGGGTTGCCGCCGTAAACGGTTTGACGATGTACCCGCTTGCCCCAGCCTGCGCAGCAGCAATGATGTTTTCCTTCTTGGCCTCCGCCGTAATCATCAGCACCGGCAAGTGTTTGAGTTGCGGCGAACTGCGAATCTTTTGCAGCAACGTGAGACCGTCCATGTTGGGCATGTTCCAGTCGGAGACGACGAAGTTGAACTCCGTCGGCATCGTTTCCAGCTTCTGCAAGGCCACCACGCCGTCCTCGGCCTCGTCCGCATTGGTATATCCCAGCTCCTTGAGCAGATTGCGAACAATGCGTCGCATCGTCGAGAAGTCGTCTACGATCAGGAATCTCGTTTTGGGATCACCCATCAGTTTTCTCCGGTCTCTCTCACAAAAAATACGTACCGTCGTCCCATCTTCAATACGTATCGCATCGCCGCCTCAACCCTGATGTCCCCGCAGGAGAAGCGGTCGCAGGGTCTGCGCAAGCACTTCGGCATCGAATTTCGCCACGTAGGCATCCACGCCGACACGCTTGCCCATTGCCCGATTGGCCTCGGAAGAAAGCGACGAGTGCATGACGACGGGAATGCCGTCGAAACGGCTGTCGTTCTTGATGTTTCGCGTCAGGACATAACCATCCATCTCCGGCATCTCGGCATCGACCAGGATGAGGTCGATTTCCTCCGAGACGTGCCGCCCGCTCTGTTGCGCGTGGTTGGCCATGCCTCCGAGTCGGGTCCATGCTTCCATTCCGTTCATGGCATGCTTGTGGTGCACGCCGAGTTTATCGAGTACTTCGGAGATCTTGCGCCGCGCCACGGCAGAATCGTCGACGAAGAACACGTTGTATTCATGCCCCCCGTGCAGGGGGTCGATATTGCCGACCACCGCATCGCCGAACGTGTTGGCAAGGATGGTTTCGACATCGAGTATGGAGACCAGCTTGCCGTCGGCCAACTCCGTAATCGCGGTAATGTAGCTGTTCATATTGTTTGAAACGTTCTCAGGCGCGCGCACCTTGTCCCACTCCACGCGGATGATGCGGTCGACCCCCTCGACGATGAACCCCAGCGTGCGCTTGCTGTATTCCGTCACCATCATCGACCCGCCAAGCGGAGCATCGGGCTTTGCCAGCCCCAGTATCTTGGCGAGCGAGAGCACCGGAATCACGTTGCCGCGCAGTGAAATCAGTCCCTCCACGCCACGCGGCATGTTGGGGGCCTTGGTGATGAAGGGTCTGGCCGAGACCTCCCGCACCTTGAAAACGTTGATGCCGAACGTCTCGCTCGTGCCCAGTGAAAACAGGAGAATTTCCATGCGATTCGATCCGGCAAGCATGGTTCGCCCATCGACCGCGTCAAACAGCGCCTCATCGGTCTTTACCGCAGTCTCGCCTCGTGACTCCAGATTCAACATGGTTTCACCTCACTTCTCTTCTGCATTGGCCAGGGTTTCTTCGTCCTGCTCGGCAATGCCGAGAATCAGGCGTCGCAGGGTTTGCGACAAACGCAACGGCTCAAATTTGGGAACGTATTCATCTACGCCGACCGAAAGACCGAGTTGCTGGTTCGACATTCCCGACAGCGAGGAATGCATGACTACCGGCACGCCTGCAAAACGTGGATCGGATTTGACGTGACGAGTCAGGATGTAGCCATCCATTTCGGGCATCTCGACATCGGTCAGCACCAGGCTGAGGATGTCGGAGACCTTGCGCCCGGAGGAGGCTGCCGAATCGGCGATTTTTTTCAATTCATCCCAGGCTTTGCGCCCATTGATCGCGCCAATGTATCTCACGCCCATCGTGTCGAGCGTTTGCGTGATCTGCTTGCGCGCCACCGAGGAATCGTCGGCGAACACCACCAGACACTCTTCGGCGTTCTCGATCGGCTTGATGTCCTTGAAAAGCAGATTGTCGTCGTCGTAGTGCGTGGTTTCCGACAGCACTTTTTCGACATCGAGCAGCATCACGAGCCGGTTGTCCGCCAGTTCGGTCACCGCCGTGACCAGACCGCCCATGTGCGCCACCAGCATGTCGGGCGGCACGCGCATCTGCGCCCAGTCGAGCCTGAGAATGGTGTCGACCGCTTCGACCAGAAAACCCTGGGTATGGCCGTTGTATTCGGTGACGATCATGATGTCGCGCGCCGTGCCCTGCCCTATCCCTGCGTACTTGGCCAGATCGACCACGGGAACCAGCACGCCGCGCAGGCTGACCATGCCCTCGACGGCGGCGGGCATCTCGGGCGCAGCGGTAATGTCGGGCGTGCGCATGACTTCACGCACCTTGAACACGTTGATTCCGAAAGTTTCACGCCGTCCGTTACGCGGATCCTCGCCCAGCGTAAATAGCAGGATCTCAAGTTTGTTCGTCCCGGCCAGCCGGGTTCGGGCGTCGATGTTTTTCAGCAAATCCGACATTTCGCATTCTCCGCTGAAATCGGCCAAATGCCTGGTCAGCGTGACCGTTTGCAGTGGCTTACATTGTTCTGATTCTGGACAACCAGATTTTTGAAAATAGTGACCGGAAAATTTCGTGCATTCATGCGGTCAGAAAAGCACAATGGCATTTCCAGCCGGGAATACAGTCCTCTCGATCATACGCGCGGGTGTTCGGCATGAGCGTGAAATCCGCCTCTCAAACGTTGCAATACCCGCGCAGCGACCTCGGTAATCGGGGCAACTTCCTTCAGCGCGCCAAGTAATGCCGCTTCGCGGGGCATGCCATAGACGACACATGTAGCCTGATTCTGCCCAATCGTCCAGGCGCCTGCCTGCATCATATGCAGCAGGCCGACAGCGCCATCCTTGCCCATGCCGGTGAGGATGACGCCGATGGCGGCGCGCCCGACCTGTTCCGCCGCGGAATGAAACAGCACATCGACCGAGGGCCGGTGATGATTGACGGGCTCCGAGCGCGACAATTCACATTGATAGCCACCGCCGGGCGCTCTTTTTATCAGCAGGTGTGAATGTCCGGGCGCCAGATAGGCCACGCCGGGTTCGATCATCTCGCCTTGTACTGCCTCTCTCACGTTGATGCGACTCAACAGATCGAGTCGGCGTGCGAACGAGCCGGTAAACATTTCCGGCATGTGTTGCGTCATGAGAATCGGCGGAATGTCTGTCGGCAACCGGGTCAGGACTTCACGAATGGCTTCGGTTCCGCCCGTCGAAGCGCCAATGAAAATGATGGTTCCCGAATAAGGAACGATTCTCACTCGCGGAGATACGATCTCCGCCGGGGATTCTTCCCGGACATGCGGCAGGTTCGGAATCATCGGGCCTGGCAAGTTCGGCTCCCAACTCAGTGCAATGGCGAATCCAGCCGCACATACACCGTGCGCCCGATTGAACGCAGCAGATCGGCGGCGTGCATGAAACTCTCGGAATGTCCGGCATAGACTCGCCCCTCCGGCCGCAGTAGCGGGACGAAGCGTTTCAAGATGCCGTATTGCGTCGGCCTGTCGAAATAGATCATGACATTGCGGCAAAAAATCGCGTCGAACGGCCCTTGCACCGGCCATGCCGGAGACAACAGGTTGATACGGCGAAAATCGATGAGACGCCGCAACTCGGTTCGCACGGTATGAGAACCATCATTGCCGGGAGCGGGAACGAAATACCGCGACAGATGCGCGGGTTGCAGGCGATCCAGCCTGTCGTGCCGATAAACGCCTTTTTCAGCCTGCGCAAGCACAGAGGTATCGATGTCGCTGGCAACGATTTCCACCGGCGGCGTCAGGGACGAGAAAGCGTCACAGGCCGTCATCGCCAGTGAATACGGTTCCTCTCCCGTTGATGAAGCGCAGCACCATATCCTGATGAGGCGCTTGTCTTTCACCTGTTTGAACTGCGCGGCGAGAATCTCGAAATGATGCGCTTCACGGAAAAAGGATGTCAGATTGGTCGTCAGGGAATTGATGAAGGTTTCCCACTCACCATGATCCTGCTCCAGTCGCCTCAAATACTGCGCAAAGGTCTGATCGCCGCATGATCGCAACCGCCGTGCCAATCGGCTGTAGACCATGTCATGCTTGGAGGACGACAGGACGATTCCCGCATTCTTGTACAACAGATTGCGGACTCGCTCGAAATCGGCGTTGGTGAACTCGAATTCGCGCCCCGGAGTGGAGTTGGTCAGGATCGTCTTCATGGTATCGATCCCGGCCAGGTGTGCGCCGCCGCCCTGCCCGGCGGACGGTTTTGACCGCAAGCTTCCCGAACCGGATCGAGCGCCCGAGTTGGAGTCATTGCGGGAATCGCGGAAAGACGGAGGGAAAGCCATGACAAAACCTTCTCGTTTAGGGTCCGGGAGCAGGAGCATCATTGGACGGAGCGTTCAGCCCGCCCTCGATGCTACGCCCCAATTCCATCGCTTCTGGAACCGAATGCACCGAAGTCTCCGGCGATTGACCGATCAGTTCGCTACGAATGGCTTCCTCGGAAGCCTTGTTGAGCACGATGATGCTGATACGTCGGTTGATCGGGTTCAACGGATCATCCTCATCCAGATGAACGGTGTCGGACAGCCCCACCACGCGTACCACCTTGTTGACCTCCAGACCGCCGACAACCAGTTCGCGCCGCGCCGCGTTGGCGCGGTTCGACGAGAGTTCCCAGTTTGAGAAACCCCGCTCGCCGGCTGCGTACTGCGCCGAATCGGTATGCCCCGAAAGACTGATGCGGTTATCGACCTCGTTGAGCGTCTGGCCGATGGCTCGCAGCAACGTCACGCTATACGAGCGCAATACATCGCCGGAGAGATCGAACATCGGTCGGTTCTGTTCATCGACGATCTGGATGCGCAACCCTTCCGAGATGATGTCGATCAATATCTGGTTTCGGAACATGCGTAACTGCGTATTGGCCTCGATGAGCGCCTCGATCCTCCCCTTGAGATCGATCAGGCGGAGGCGTTCGCGCCGCTTTTCCAGTTCCAGTCCTTCAGGATTGTCTCCGCTCCTTTGTTTCTGGCGCGCGACATCCGTGTTGATTGCCCGTCTCGAAGGCGTCTCGCCG
>Ga0099364_10014259_pt1 | contig 10590 bp, 7 predicted proteins | sample TergutTh196P3_FD_73070 | JGI IMG/M metagenome (GOLD analysis project Ga0099364, IMG submission 73070) | Microcerotermes parvus P3 segment gut microbial communities from Pointe-Noire, Republic of the Congo - Th196 P3 | ecosystem: Host-associated > Arthropoda: Insects > Digestive system > Gut ...
TAGAAGGCTTGACCTTTGAAGAGGTGAATGTGCCTGACGGGACGTACACCTATAGCGTGATAGCCGTCTATGAGCTCGGAGAATCCGTGCCTGCGGAAGTGCAAGCGGTAGTAGACCCAGTCTCCGATGGAGATATCGTTGATATGCCCGTAGTGACAGAATTGCGAGGCAACTATCCAAACCCATTTAATCCAGAGACGACTATCAGGTTTGCTATGGCTCGTGAGGGGCATGTGTCTATCGATGTCTTCAATGTCAAAGGGCAGAAAGTGCGGACGCTCGTGAATAGTAGCTACAGCGTGGGAAACCACAGCGTAGTCTGGAATGGAACAGACGACAATGGCAGAAACGTAGGTAGCGGGATGTATTTCTATAGAATGACCACCAACGAGTATTCATCGATAAGAAGAATGGTCTTGATGAAATAGGAATATCGGCATAAATGATTAAGGGATTGAGATTTAATTTCAATCCCTTTTTCTGTTTTATATCTCCTCACAATACACCATATCCCATGCATGAAACACGATAATGACTTTCTTCAGTCCTATCGTGCCATAAGGGACGAGGCGGAATTCTTTTCTCGTGGGTTCATCATCGGAGTATTTCTCAAGCTGGGCGGTAGCTTCGGCTATTTTGTTCGCTATTTCGGCTTTTAGCTTTTTGCCCTTGAATTCTTTGCCAATGTATTTCAGTTCAACAAGGTAGGCGTATTTCATGTCGCCGTAGTTTTGATAGAAGGGGAAGAGTATGATATCAGCAAAGCCTTTGTTCATTTCTCGCTCGGAGTATGAGATATAGAAATCGTTCACTTTCAAGTAGATGATGTAGAAGGCTTTTATCATAGATTCGCCATTGATAAAGTCTCGGAGGCTGGTCTGCTCGTTGATGAGCTTCGCTATATACTCAAAAACGGGCTTAAACTCGCCATCATAAGCCATTCCTGGTATCAAATCTCTCAGTTTACTTACCCAGCGTGGGTAGCCTGTCTGTAGTCCCTCTATGACCTCTCGGACGTATTCGTACATCAAATGCCTGATAGTTTCGTTGGGGATATGCAAAAAAGGACGGCCTCGAACGACTTTGCCAGAGAAGGTCAGCATTCCAAGAAAATAGAGTAGGGAAATATAGTTATCGTATTTTTTGATCATGGTGAAGGGGAAGCTCTTGTTTACATTGGACCAGATGCCGCCATTGCTAACTATTTCTGAGAGCACACTGAAGTTTCCATTCACGCCTTGGTCTTGGTAGACGAGATGCTTGAGTTTGCTATAATCCATGCGGAGATTGTCATCTATAGGGTCTGGTGGCACCCCTTTGTAGCTGCCGGCAGTAACGATGAAATACAACGTCCCATCCGTATTGTAGACGGATTCGTCTGAAACTACGGAAAAGCGGTAGTTATCATACCACAGCCGTATCACTTCAAGCATTTCATCCCTGTTTACTGGTAGCTTGCCTGCTGAAATATAGTAGTCCAGTATGTCACTGACATCTTTCTCTGTAAAACCGAGTAAACTATTGAATTCAGGTAACATTGAGATATTTGTCCCGATATTGTATCCGCTGGACACATCGTCAAGCGTGACGGGCGACACCCCAGTCATAAATAATCTCGTGATGACGGGGTTTTCTCTGCCTGAGAGTACCTTGAGATTCCTGAAAAAGTCCTTGAAGAAACCTCTCTGGCGGGTTATTTGTTCATAAACAGCTGCCCCAGCATCAGAGAGCAATGTATTCGTGAAATTGTCATACTCATCTATCAGGATGTAGAGCTTGTGGTTGGTATCTCGCAGTCCTATAGCCAGTGCTTCTATTTTTTCACTAGCGGATGGGTACTCATTGATCTTTTTTATCAAATCGTCTGATATATATTCCTTGTATTTGACGAGGAATGCTTCTATCTCATTGTTGCAATAGCTGTTGAACGATTTCTGTATATCGTCTGTAGCTTGCTTAACCGCAGAAAAGTCAAAATACAGAACCATATAAGTTCCCTGCTCGTCTGTCCGCTTGTCATATATCCAAGTCCCAGCAAACAATTCCTCAAAAGGCTTATGTGGCTTGATGTCGTAGTACAGGCTGAGCATGCTGATAAACATAGATTTGCCAAACCTGCGAGGACGGACGAGGAAGATGTAAGGTATGTTCTCAATATCGGGGATATACATAGTTTTGTCCACATAGTACATGTTGAATTTACTTACATCCGAAAAACTCGCTCTACCTATCTGTATATTCTTTATTTTATCCATAAAATCTCCAATACGTTCCATGAAATAAAATATAGGTTTTTTGTCAAGGATTATTTGTACATAGCGTCATTTCAAATGAGGAATAGTGTGAAGGTTTAAGGCTTGAAAGACCTATCGGAAGTAAAAACAAAAACAACAAACTAAACGAAAAAGAATTGTTTGTACAGGAAATGCTTGAATTGAAAATACCTAAATCACGAATTACCAAAAAGTTAAAGAAAGCTCTCACTTTCGTTGAGGAAATGGAGCTAAAAGCATAATATTAAATAATATAGACAAAGAAAGACATCGCTCAAATAGCCCCCAAAATCCAAAATTTATATAGTGCTAACTGCTTTGTTTTATAGATGGTTATGCTGTAAATAGAGTGTCCAATTTAAAGGGACATTATTTTTCGACACTCTTTTTTGTCAAGAACTTTTTGCTAAAACCCTTATTTTTTTATACTTCCAAAAATGCAAAAGTGTCGAAAAAAAACGTCCCTTAGAATTGGACAGTGTAGCCGAAAAGGTAGCATTGACAAAGAAATTTAGAATTTGGAGTAAAGTAATGAGGAATATAGTTTTTCCTTTGGTTGCGGTGCATTTTTGCCCGAAGGAACGCACGTGTGCCGATGACGTCTGTAGGGGCGGGGTTTACCCCCGCCCGAGAACGTGTACAGGCGATCGTGGTCACAGAGGGAATATTGAAAAGACGATCATTTCAGGTATCCGTGATGGTTTCGACAGGCATAGACCACCATTTCAGGCATCCATCTCGGGCACCCGCAAGGGGTGCCCCTACAGACGTCAGCCCTGTTCGTGCGTTCCTTCGGGCATTGTGTTTTCATGCGTGCTGGTGGCGGGAAAACCCGACATGGAATGATTAATAGATAACCACTTCGTGGTATTTTTATGGTTTTCCTGATGTTATGATTTATATACAATAGGCGGGTCGTGAAACCCGCCTAAATTGTCCGCAATTCCGAATTCACAATTCCGAATTATTTCTCATTTCTCATTGCTAATTGCTCATTTAACAATGACCATCTTCTCCACCTTATGATAGCTGGGACTGGTCAATCTATAAAAATAAACCCCTGTTCCTACTTCTCGTCCGTGTTTGTCTTTTCCATCCCATAAAAGAGTATGTTTTCCTGCGGTGATATTCATGTATTCTTGCACGAGCTGTCCTTTGACGTTGTAGATTTTTAGTTCGGCGGTTTCGCCAGATTTGATAGCAAGCTCGATGTTTACGCTGGAATTGCTACGGAAGGGGTTGGGATATGCTCTGGAGAGGGTCGTATGCATTGGCAGGGGATTTTCTGTGGTGTTTGTCATGGCGTCTACGGGACCAAATGTCTCACTGCTTCCGTCAAGCTCAAATGCCTCGAGCCAGTAGTAGTATTGTGTATTTGCTTTGGCTGTCATATCTGTGAAGGTGTAGTGCTGTGTGGTTGGCAGGTTCTTTGCAGGGATGAGGTCGGAGATATATCCCCCCTCTCTCACCACTCTATACCCCATCATTTCAGTCTCTGTCTCTGCTGTCCAGTTGAGGCGAATACCACCTTCTGTGCCAGTCGCTGTAAAAGAAGTCAATGTCACAGGCAGGACACCATCCCATCTCACTGTCACTTTATTTGACGGCTCGGACTCCATAAAAGGTTCTGTATAAACAGCTGTAACATAATACTCATAGTCAATCCCTGTTTCAAATTCGGTATCCTCAAAGGCAAACTCTGTGATGTTTTCTCCTCCGATTCGTATCCCATTTCGATAAACTCTAAAATGGCTAAATATCCCATTTGCACCAGTCGCAGGTGCTGCCCATGATAAATTGATAGCATCATATTCGTAAACAGCTGAAAGTGCTATTGGTGGCAATGCATTCATCACAAAGCCCCACTCTACAGGTCGATCATCATGACTATTCCACAGTGAAGACCAACCTAAGGGCCGACTCCCTGCTTCTGCATAAATAGTCAAGCTACTGCAATTATAGAACGCCCATTCCCCAATACTTGTCACGCTGCTTGGGATGATGACAGAGGTCAAACTGTGGCAATCTTGGAATGCATAAGCCCCAATACTTGTCACGCTGCGTGGAATGTTGATAGAGGTCAAGCCGGTGCAAGCTTCGAACGCTTGTAGCCCAATACTTGTCACGCTGTTTGGGATGGTGACAGAAGTCAAGTCTGTGCAATTACGGAATACTTCCCGTCCAATGCTTGTCACGCTGTTTGGAATGATGACAGAGGTCAAACTTTCGCAATTTTGGAATGCATAATCCCCAATATTTGTGACGCTGCCTGGGATGTCGATAGAGGTCAAGCCGCAACCATAGAACGCATAATCCCGAATATTTGTCACGCTACTCGGAATGATGATAGAAGTCAAGCCGGTGCGACCATAGAACGCAGCATAATCAATAGTTGTGACGTCACTGGGGATAGTGCTATTCTTTGTGCCTGCGATAAGGGTATTATCTGAATTTCTGATGAGACTATTTCCTTCACTTCTAAAATGTGTGTTTCCTGCAGAAACAGATATAGTTTCTAAACTTCCGCAAGCAGCGAACACATAAGCCCCAATATGATACACGCTATTTGGGATGATGATAGAGGTCAAGCTGCTGCAACCACGGAACGCTTCATACCCAATCTCTGTCACGCCGTTTCCGATGGTGATCGAGGTCAAGCTGTAGCAACCATAGAACGTATAGTTCCCAATATAACCTGTAAAGCCGTCTGGAATGTTGATAGAAGGCAAGCTGCTGCAACCATAGAACGCACCCTGCCCAATATCTTTCACGCTTTCGGGGATAGTGATAGTGTCAAGCTTTGTGCAGCCATTGAACGCACCCTGCCCTATACTTGTCACGCTACTTGGTTCAGAAAATGTGACAGATTCCAAACCTGTGCAACCAGAGAACGCCTGATCCGAAATACCTGTCACATTTTTTCCTATAGTAACTGATGTTAAAGATGTATAAGTTCCAAATAAACTAACAGCTCTATTGCTATCCACAGAAAATGAGGTCACGGAGGTGCAACCAGTGAACGGATACGCATAAGCCGAAATACTTGTGACGCCATTGCCGATAGTGACAGAGGTCAAATCTGTGCAATTCTTAAACGCATCAGTCCCAATACTTGTCACGCTGTCTGGGATGTCGATGGAGGGCAAGCTTGTGCAATTAAAGAACGCCTCATTCCCAATACTTGTGACACTGTCTGGGATGTCGATAGAGGTCAAACTGCTGCAACCAGAGAACACCGCACTTCCAATACTCGTCACGTTGCATGGTTCAGAAAACGTGATAGATTCCAAACCTGAAACATTAAACGCAGCAGTCCCAATACTTGTGACGCTGCTGGGGATGTTGATAGAGGTCAAGCCTGTGCAACCAGCGAACGCATTTGGTCCAATACTTGTGACGCTGCTTGGGATGATGCTATTCTTTGTGCCAGAAATAAGGGTATTGTCAGCATTTATGATGAGACTATTTCCTTCAATTCGAAAATATGTGTTTCCAGCAGAAACAGATATAGTTTCCAGGCTACTGCAAAGGGCAAAAGGATTACTTCCGATACTTGTCACGTTGTCTGGGATGATGACAGAAGTCAAACCTGAATAATAGAATGCATAATTACCAATGCTTGTTACGCTGTTTGGGATGATGACAGAAGTCAAACCGTAGCATTGTTGGAATGCATACTCCCCGATAGCTGTTACGCTGCTTTCTTCAGAAAACGTGACAGATGCCAAGCCTGTGCAACCCCGGAACGCCTCATTCCCAATACTTGTCACGCTGCTGCCGATAATGACAGAGGTCAAACTAGTAGAGCCTCTGAATAAATTGACAGCTACATCGCTATCTACAGAAAATGAGGTCACGGAGGTGCAACCAGTAAACGCATAACTACCAATACTTGTGACGCCGTTACCAATAGTGACTGATTCCAAGCTTGTGCAATAATAGAACGCATAACTACCAATACTTGTCACGCTGTTCGGGATGGTGACTGAGGTCATGTTGGTGAAACTTAGAAAAGCGTTGTTGAGTATTGTTGTCACCGGTAAGCCGCTATATGTAGCGGGTATTTCTATGTGGGTGGCATTGAAGGCAGCAGGATTACCTGTACCTCCTCCGGTGACCGCATAGGCGGTGTCATCGTCTATCAGGGTGTAGGCGAGCCCCGTTGTTCCTGCTTGTGCGAATAACATGCCTGCCATCAGCAAGCATAATGTCATAATAATTGTTTTTTTCATTTGTGTTGCTCCTTTGGGATATGTTTTCGTGGGTATCCCGCCCAGTGTAGTTTGAAAATGGATGTGATATATTCATCATAAAATCCTTGTAAATACCCGAAGGGTTATCTATCCATACCGAAGGTATGGCACGTTTAGTAGAAACATCGTTTCCCAACAAATCCATCCCACGCCGAAGGTGTGGGTCGGATGATGGGTTACGATTTATCGACCCACACCCTTCGGGGTGGGACGTGATGTGGTGCGTGCCGTTTTCTACTAAACGATCAATGCCTTCGGCATGTGGCGATTGGAAATCGCCGCTACGGACTTGCATGCCTTCGGTATTTTTGCGGATTTGATTTGATGAATTATTCATTTTCAATTATCCAATTTCTCATTGCTAATTTCTCATTTACCTATGGTATGATCGCCGTCTGCATTTCTGTCCATCTGCCGAGAATACCTCTTGCATTTTGCCAGCACATGATGATCCACACTCTTTTCCCGCTGAATTCGTTGGGGAATTCCAGCGTAAATGGTGTGCGTGTAGCGAGAGTGCTGTGGGTGAATTCTGCTTGGCTCTGTGGGGCGGTGTCTTTGATAACGTATTTGATGAGCCCGTTGCAGCCTGCGGGTTTAGCTTTACCGGCACTGTCTGCGTCTTTAAAATCAACGATGACATTGTTTGTGCCTTTGATGATGAGGGCAAACTTTACCAAAGCCTTGACCTCTGTGTGTTGTGTGCGAGTTGTTTTGGGGTTTGGAACGCCCATTTCGTCTCTGTCTTTGTCCGTGACGGGTGCTTGATGAAGATGGTTTTTCACAAATTCTCTCAAAACCTTTTCGCTTTCTTTTTGCCGTCTGTTACGCTCCTTGATGTCTGCACTGGTGCAGGGAGCTTTCGTCAAATCATAGTATTTCAGATACTCCTGAAATGTCTTCTCTAAAACCTTCACATCGCCGTCTGGGATGTGCGTCCAGGCTGCCTGATTTGCCTTTACCTTGTCAATCAAGTTAGCGGCAAATTTCGGGTAACCGTCGATAGTCTTGGGAATGTAATTATTCGCCATAATATCCTCCTTGGGGATTAATTGATTTATATTTTTAACATTGTAAATACCCGAAGGGTAATCTTTTAGAAAACGTGGAGGCACCACAAATCCCACGCCGAAGGTGTGGGTCTTTGGTGCGTCTGGTTTATAAAGACCCACGCCCTTCGGGGTGGGAATCTTAGGTCGGGCATGGTTTCTATAGCACGAAAACCTCATCCCGAAGGAACGCACGTGTACCGATGATGTCACCGTAGGGGCGAGGTTTACCCTCGCCCGAGATATCGTACCGATGATGCGATTGTATGAGATGGTATTCCCGATTTCTGCCTCTGCATCCACGATTCTCTGTACACGTTCTCGGGCGGGGGTAAACCCCGCCCCTACTAGTAGATGGGTGTTTTCATGCAAGGTGGTGACGAGAAAACCCGACATGGGGTGATTAAAAGGTAACACCTTCGGTGTATTTACAATGTTCTCGGAAAGATTACAAGATGTCTCCGAAGGAATCGGAGATGTCTCCCGAGGGAACGGAGATGTCTCCCGAAGGAACGGAGAGTTCTCCGAAGGAAGCGGAGAGTTCTCCCGAGGGAACGGAGAGTTCTCCCAAAGAAGCGGAGATGTCTCCGAAGGAACCGCAGAGTTCTCCCGAGGAATCGCAGATGTCTCCGATGGTGTCGGAGAATGTGCTGTCCATATCGCAGGTATGGCACGTTTAGTAGAAAATAGTGCCCGCAACAAATCCATCCCACGCCGAAGGTGTGAGTCGAGATGTTGTTTTGTGCCTTGTGATGATGGGTTTGGTTTAATCGTCCCACGCCCTTCGGGGTGGGGATTTATCGGGGAAATGCCGTGTTCTACATAGCTGTCGATGCCTTCGGCATGTGGCGATTGGAAATCGCCGCTACGGGATTGTATGCCTTCGGTATCTTTGCGGATTTGATTTGATGATTTATCGGGCGATTTGGAAATAGGTCTTTTATAAAATCATTATTTTAGCTCACACTATGCGCCTGTAACTCTTGACCTCTCAGTAAACATCGGCAGCGAACACATCTGAATGGGGTCTGCCTGACCCCAATACCGCCCCGTTTACCTTTAACGGACTTTACGGCTTTTCTGTTGGATGCCCGCCTAAGTGACACACACAGCATCTAGTTCTGTAAAAGCCCACAAAATCAACAGTGTCTCATGTCTGAGACTAAAATCAAATAAGCCTATGAAGAACACATAGACCAAAAGGAAGGTTTATGAAAACAATTTTTTAAAATTAAGGTTTTTTGTCAAGAGGTTTTTGAATTTATTTTATATTGGCACACTATTAAAGTAGAGTTCATCAGGGCATATATCTTGACCGTGCACCCATTCTATACTTAACCCAGCGGGCTTTACCGTATTGAAAACAGCGGGATTCTTTAGCTCGACAAACGGCTTGAAATCAAGATAGGGCTTTACATCAAACAATCTTTTTTCACCATTGTTGAAAGTGACGAGTAAACAATAACTTGGTTGAGGGGTTACCGCTACAGCCTTTGGACGAATCATATTATTACCTCAATCCCTCTATCTTGATGATCTCTCCGCTCTCATTCCATGCTGTCCAAGCAGCTCCCAATTCGTCATAATGTAGCATACACCAAGCTTCAACGAGTTTATTTTGCTTCTTGGGTAAGCTACCCTCAAGAAGATTGCCCTCAAAGTCATAAACTCCCTCAAATTCAGCATATTTTGCATGGAAATGAGGTAGTTTGTGCTTTCCACTTATTTCTTTGTAGATGTAGATCAGGATACCGTAAAATTGTGATATTATTGGCATTGCAACCACTCCCTTATTTTCTAAATTTATTCACATTTAGGAACGATTCTTTTGAATTATGGTTTTTTGTCAAGAGTTTTTTTTCACCATCTCTCTTGCTTTTTCAATTTCCGTTTCATGTTCTTTTTTTATTTCACGGCTTTTTTGTAGCAATTCAAATGATTGAGCTATCTTTCCTGTCTCTGCGAGGAATGAGCTATATTCGCTATAAAACTGCCATAAAAACTCTTTACTATCTATTTTATCTATCTTTAAAGCGAGCTTTTTATATAGGAGAGAGGCATTTTTCATGTCTTTGGCAAGGACATACAACCTTGCCAGTTTGCGACAAACATTGTCCGCTCCAAAAGGGTCTGAAATCAAGAAGTCATCATATACTTTGCGGTGTTTTCCGTGATATTTCATCGTGTTGTAGGCAGATTCTAAAAACGGCTTTGCTTTTTTTATATCTCTCATTTCATATAAATAGATACTTCCGATGATAGATTGGCAGGTCGCTATTCCAAACTTATCATCATATTCAGCAAATGATTTTAAAGACCTTTTTAGAAAATTCAGAGCAGTGTCCAGACGACCTATTTGGATATATGCCTCCGCCGTGTTGGCTATCAGTCCGGGGTCTATTTGTGGCTTTTTGTAATGTCCTGCTTTTTTGTAATATTCCAGAGCTTGATCAAACTCTTGTATGTCCCGATAAAGACAGCCAATATTGGCATATAAATCTGCAAACATGTCTCTCCATCCATGCTTTTTGGTCAGCTCCAGAGCCAACATATAATATTCTAAAGCAGTTATTAAATTTTGGACATGATTGTGAGCGTTGGCAAGCGTATTGCAAGTTCTTGCTTTCTCCAAATCGCTCACCCTATCACCCGCCAAACTCAATGCCCGCTCACAATACTCAATAACTTTTGACATTTCCCCTATATCCATTAGTCTGATAGCCGCAATGTTTGATATAGCGAGATAATTTTCCAAATCATCCAACGCCAATGCCGTCTGCAAAGCTTTCTGGAAACACTTCTCTCCATCAACATAAAGATTCTGCTCACAATAGTATATCGCCATGTTCGCATAAAGAACCTCCAAATGCGATGAGAGAGCGTGTGTCTCACAAAACTCCGTTGCCTCTGTGTAAAGTGGCAGTGCCTGCATAAAGCCAGAAAGATGTCGCTCCGCCTCAGCCAGCTTGTATTTACATACCCCGATATACGAAATGTCGTCTTTTTCGATAGAAA
>Ga0099364_10014260_pt1 | contig 10590 bp, 12 predicted proteins | sample TergutTh196P3_FD_73070 | JGI IMG/M metagenome (GOLD analysis project Ga0099364, IMG submission 73070) | Microcerotermes parvus P3 segment gut microbial communities from Pointe-Noire, Republic of the Congo - Th196 P3 | ecosystem: Host-associated > Arthropoda: Insects > Digestive system > Gut ...
ACGATGAAAACGCCGCCCGCGAGGAAGTCTCCCCACGTAATGTACCCCCCCCCAAGGTCGGGCAGGTATGGAACGCGGATATTTATTTTCAGGGACAAAAGCAAAAGCACCAACGGCGCCAGAAAAACACGTACCAGACTGAGCGTGTTGGGCAGATTCAACACCTTGCTTAATTTGGGATTCAAAAAACCAAACCTCCCTGCGTCAAAACATACCTAACTATAGCATATAAGTGCGCTATCTCTGCATATCCGCTGCATACATAACTCTGTCCAGCATGTCGCGCGTCATGGCGTCGAGGTCGTATTTGGGGGCGAAGCCCCACTCCTCCCGGGCCGCCGAGCAGTCCAGCGAGTCCGGCCAGGAGTCGGCTATAGCCTGGCGCACGGGATCGACGTCATAGGAAAGCTCGAAGTTCGGAATGACCTTTTTGATTGATTCCGCTATGCCCTCCGGGTCGAAACTCATGGCGGATATGTTGAACGCGCTGCGGTGAATCAGCTTCGACGGGTCGGCCTCCATCAACCGCACAACGGCGTCGAGCGCGTCGGGCATGTACATCATGTCCATGAAGCTGCCTCTCGCTATGTAGCTAGTGTATTTTCCCCTGGAAGCGGCATCGTAGTAAATATGAACGGCGTAGTCCGTCGTGCCGCCGCCCGGCAGCGCCTCATAGGAGATCAGGCCGGGGAAGCGCAGGCCGCGCGTGTCCATGCCGTATTTCAGGTGATAGTAGTCGCAGAGCAGCTCTCCCGCCACCTTTGTGACGCCGTACATGGTAGAGGGACGCTGAATTGTGTCCTGCGGGGTGTTCTTCGGGGGGGTATTCGGGCCGAACGCGGCGATTGAGCTGGGGAAAAAGAGAGCGCAGCCACGCGGACGGGCCGCCTCCAGCGTTATATAAAGACCGTTCATGTTTGTGTCCCACGCAGTTTGCGGATCGCTCTCCCCGCGCGCGGAAAGCACCCCTGCCAAGTTTATGACCGAGTCTGTCTTTTCCCTGTCCAGAAGCGCGCCAACCGCGTTTCCGTCCCTGACGTCGAGAATCTCGAACGGGCCGCCTTCGCTCACCGGGCCGGGAACCTTCTTTCTGGCCGTCGCAACCACGTTGCCGGAGCCGTAAATTTTTCTCAGGTACGGGACAAGTTCGACCCCAATCTGGCCGTTTGACCCCGTAACCAGTATCTTCTTCATCTATATTACCCCCATTTCCCCGCCGACTTTCACAAACGCCTCAACGCCTCTTTCCAGGTCTTCCCTGGAATGGGCGGCGCTGACCATTGCCCGGACTCGGGCCGTTCCCCTGGGCACAGTCGGAAATACTATAGCGGTGGCAAAAACCCCGTTTTCAAAAAGCCGCGCGCTGAAGTCCTTGGCGGTCTGGGCCTCCCCTATTATGACGGGAGTGATGGGCGTCTCGCTGTTGCCTACATCGAAGCCCTCAGCCTTAAGTTCGGCCTTGAGAAAATCTCCGTTGCTCCAGAGCTTCTTTACCGGCTCGCCGCTCTCCTCCATGATGTCTATGGCCGCCAGGTTGGCCGCTACGTCGGGAACGGTCAGCGCGCTGCTGAAGAGGTTGGTGCGGGCCTTTTGGCGCAGGAAATCGACGAGTACCGAGCTGCCCGCCACAATCCCTCCCATGACCCCGAACGCCTTCGACATCGTCCCTATCTCGACGTCAACCTTTCCGTGCAGGCCGAAGTGGTCAACTATTCCGCGCCCTCCCCTGCCCAGGACTCCCTCCCCGTGGGCGTCGTCGACGGCCACTATTACACCGAACTCCTCCGCCATCCCGACGATCTCCGGCAGGCGGGCTATGTCGCCGTCCATGGAGAACACCCCGTCCGTGATGAGTAATTTTTTCCCGTTATGGTCTTTGTGTTCGGAGAGCTTCGCGCGCAGGTCGTCCATGTCGGAGTGCTCGTAGCGGATGGTTTTGGCCTTTGAGAGGCGGCAGGCGTCGATTATGGAGGCGTGGTTCATGGAATCGCTGAAAATCAGATCCCCCTCGCCGGTGAGGGCCGGAATGACCGCCAGATTGGCGCAAAAGCCGGATTGAAAGGTGATGGCGGCCTCGGCCCCTTTGAACTTCGCGAGCCTGTTCTCAAGCTCCACGTGAATGTCCATTGTTCCGGCTATGGTGCGTACCGCGCCGGGGCCCACCCCATACTTGTCGATCATGTCCTTGGCCCTTTTGCATACGCGCGGGTCGTTCGCGAAGCCGAGGTAATTGTTGGAACACAGGTTCAGGTAATCCTTACCGCCGATTTTAACGACGGCCCCCTGAGGCCCTTCCAGGGTACGGATATTGCCGTAAAGCCCCTCACGTTTCATTCTGTCCAGCTCATCGCTCATAAACGCCATAGAAACAGCCACAAGCCATCCCCCCAAAAATTAAGTTTTTAAGGCAGCGGCGCTGCGAATAAAGTTTGGCACAGAGCGATTAAAAGGTCAAATGCGGGGCTGCATGATTTATAAAGCCAAAGCGTTACAATACCCGACGCCGAACGGCCCCTCGTATGAAATTACCTCGATAACCCTATCCAGCGCGCGGCACAAGCCCAGCATGGCCATGACGGAACACAGGCCGCACTCGCCGGCTTCCTCTCGTTCTTTGGGAGCGAGGGCCAGCAGCCCTTCCGGGTTGGCGGAGGACAACGCGGCGACCACCGCCGCGTCGAATTTTTTGCCTGCCGGGCTGTAGCCCGCGGGGGCGTCCGGCGTGAGCCTGTGGGAGAGGTCGCCGCTGGCCAGCAATCCCCAGCTTGTTCCGTCGTCGAACGACGCCAGCGCCTCCCCAAATTTAAGGGATTTTTCCGGCCCCAGCCCTATGGGGGAGGCGAGCACGATGTCGGGAAGCCCCATCCCAAGTTTGCGCCAGGCTTTTCTCATGAAGTACAAAGGGACGAGGGCGCCGTGGTCAAGGTAGGGGTCGGGATTTTCCTCACGTACCGCTATGCCGGCGGAGGTCAGGTATTTTGCGAGCGAGGGCAGTTTTGCCGAAGCGCCGAGCTCAAACGAAACGGACGGCGCGCCGAACGGGGCAAACGAGCCCTTGAAGCGCGGAGCGCCGTTTAGCGACAAAAACGCGGGCGCGTATTGCTGATGCGGCGACAGGATTAAAAGGTACTCCGGCCTCCTGTCCGATATCAGCCCCGCCAGGCGCTCGATGCCGCTTACGGTAACCGCCGCTTCACGTTCTCGTTCACGCCCCACCTCCGGCACTATCACCGGCGGATGAGGCGTAAAAGCCGACCATAGCCAGGGCATGGCGGCTACGCCTTTTCGCCCAGGGCTATTTTGGTAATTTTCAGGTGACGTATGCCCTTCTTCGTGTTCACGAAGACCTCATCGCCGACGGCTTTTCCAAGAATGGCCTGCCCCACGGGGCTTTTCTGGGATATGCTGTGCGTTCTGGGGTCAACTTCCTCCGAACCGACCATTTTATACGTAAACTGCTTCGAAGGAGGCGTCATTTCCTTAAGGGTGACGGTAAGCCCTATAGAGACCTGTTTTGTGTCCAGTTTTTCCTCGTCCAGAACCTTGGCTTTGCTCAACTGCATTTCCAGTTGGGCAATCCGGGCTTCCAGTTTGGACTGCTCTTCTTTAGCCGAGGCGTATTCCGCGTTTTCGCTGAGGTCGCCGAAAGAACGCGCTTCTTCCAGTTGCCGCGCTATCTCGGCCCTGCGCTCCGTCCTCAGTTCGATCAGCTCGGCGGTCAGCCGCTCGTAGCCGCTCCTTGTCATGGTCGCGTTGTCTACCGCTCTTGTCATATCAAAGCCTCCACTTCATTCAGCGTTCCCTTATAGATCTCCAAACGGATCTCTTGCCAAAGCGTTCCCGATTTCCTCCGCCGCGCGAAACCGCCCGGTATTCATGCCCAGACAGCGCCGCGCCTGCCCGTCCCATTTCTCCCTCGACTCCATCACCGATTCCCAAAATGGGAAAAGCGCGCACTGAAGCGGACGAATATTGTAAATCTCGCATTCAGCGCTCTCCGCGTCGTAAAAAACGCAGTCCCCGTTCCGCCTTTCCACGAAACTGGGCCTTCCCCACTCGAGGGTTACGTAATCGCGCCTGAACTCCGCCTCGCTTACCTTTAAGTAATTCCTGACCCTCTCGCCTTCTTCGAGGGTAAAAAAAATAGCGCCGGGTTCTCCCCGGCAGCATCGGCCACAACCTTTACAGGAAAAAAAGACACCTTCGCTCCACCAGTCAGGCTCGCTCATAACTCATCCGCCGCGTCCTCTCCCGTCCCCTGTTTCATACCGGCCGCCACGTTTGTGATCATCTGGTCGTAAAGCGTTTTCCACAGCCCGGTTCCACCGCTCTTGGCCAGCTCCTCGGAGGCCATCTCGACGGACAGATCCTCCATTTGCTTCCACGGTCGTCCTTTTTCGCCGCCGCTGAACTCCCGCGCGTTGGTTTTCATTTGCTTCCACAACTGCGCCAAAAAGATGGACTCGAACTGCTGGCAAGCCTCTTTAAGCCTTTGCGCGTCGCGCGTGCCATGTATCTCGGGTGGAACTTCGGATTTATGAGCCCTGACGTTATAAGACTGAATCGTATTCATGATACTCCCCCCTACATGCTGACAAGCTGCCCGTGCAGCGCCCCGGCCTTGTCTATGGCCTGCAGTATGGAGATAACGTCGCGGGGGGTCGCGCCTATGGCGTTGATGACGCGCACCAGTTCGCGCACCGTCGTGGTGGACGGCATGGCGATCAAGCTCGCCCCGTCTTCTTCGATTGTGATGTCGGTACGGTTCTCCACCGCCGTCCGCCCTTGACTGAACGGGCCGGGCTGCACCACCGCCGGATCCTCCGCGACGGTCACCGTCAGGTTGCCGTGGGCGACGGCTACGGAGCTTATCCTCACGTCTCCGCCCATAACGACCGTTCCGTTTCTTTCGTCGACCACAACGCGCGCCGACGCGTCCGGCTGAATCTCAAGCGTCTCCATCCTAGCCAGAAATGCCGTGGGGGAAGCCGCGTACTGCTGAGGCAGGTTTACAGATACGCGCCCCGCGTCCGTCGGGCGAGCCACAGAGCCGAATACCGAATTTATGGCGTCCGATATCCTTTGCGCCGTGGTGAAGTCGGGGTTGCGCAAAAGAAGCGCCATCTGCCCGCCGCCCATGTAATTCATCGGGACGTCGCGCTCGACTATCGCGCCGGAAGCTACGCGCCCGGCCGTAGGTATGTTTCTGGTGGCGTTAGCCCCCGCGCCGGACGCCGTGAAGCCGCCCACCAGAACGGGCCCCTGGGCTACCGCGTAAACCTGTCCGTCCGCCGCCCTGAGCGGGGCTTGAAGCAGGGTTCCGCCCTGCAAACTTTTAGCGTCGCCGACAGCGCTTACGTTAAGGTCTATGGTCTGTCCCGGCCTGACAAAAGGAGGAAGCTCCGCGGTCAAAGATACCACGGCTACGTTTCTGCTGCGTACGGCCCTGTCGTCAACTGTAATGCCATACTGCCGCAGCATGTTCCTCATCATCTGCGTGGCCATCGGGGACTTGTCGCCGGTTCCGTTGAGCCCCATGACCAGCCCCATGCCGGTAAGCTGGTTGGAACGCGCCCCCTCGACGTCCGCCAAGTCCTTGATGCGCACCTGAGGATGCACCCTGTCAAAATCCATATTCCGGAGGTTGACCGCGGCGTTTGCCGCGCCGGAAGGCAGGAGGCCCATAAAAAACGCGACGACCGCGAACAGCTTATATATTTTCATGCCCGTACCGCCTTTATATTAGAATTAAAATATGGCCTGCAAAACCTGAGTGATTATACCCGGTTTCTGAGTGCGGCTCAAGGAGCCTCTGCCTTTTACGCCAATTTCCACGTTGGCTATCAGGCTGCTTCGAATCTGGTTGTTGGCGTTGACGTCCTGAGGGCGGATGACCCCGACCAGTTGAACCTGCAGCGTCTCGTCGCTGGTCTGCACGTCGCGGGTTCCCTCGATGACCATGTTGCCGTTGGGCAGCACGTCGGTAACAATGCAGGGGATGGTCGTTCTCGCATGGTGCCTGCGCTCGATGGAAGCCTCTCCTTTGGCGTCGTTGGCGGTGTCCAGCCCAATTTGTCTGATGAAGCTCAAAATTCCCAAACCGTTGCTGACCGAGCTGTTGGAGCTCTTGCTGACGTCTGTGAGCGCCCTGTCTCTGGTATCCGTCTGCTCGTCCACCAAAACCATCACGATGTCGCCTACGCGGCTTGGACGCTGATCCGCTATCCAGTTGGCGTTGTCATTCCACAAAGACCTGGCTTCGCTCGCCGGGCAGTATATAAACGCCATACCTCCAACACACAAAAATGCCACTGACATCAAAACTTTTCTCACGGCATTTTCACCTCCACCGTATCATTCGCCACTACAACGGCTGTTATAACCGTCTTGCTCGCCACGTTGCGCACCCTGATCTCATCGCCGAGGCCCCCGTTTTCCATGGCCTCTCCCCTTGTCCTGATGACCATGCCGCCGCTTCTCACCACAATTGTAACGTTTTTCCCTCTTTCTATTATCGGCACGTCGGCCAGCAAATTAAGGGCCAACGCCTCTCCCTGAGAAAGGTTCTTTCTGACGGCCCTTCCGGCGACGTCGGAGAACTTCGAGGCGTATACCCCCGGCCTGCTCACACGGATTTGGCGAACCGTCACGTCCGTTTCTTTCGGAATTTCCCCCCTCCTCAAGGAGCGGGTCAGGACAAGGACGGGCTGAGTCCAGGTAAGGCGCACCGCCAGCGAGCGTTCCGCGCCGGAATCATTGCGGAACCTGAGCGTAGCGGCCGCCGTCCCCGGAACTATGGACGCGGGGGCCACAAGACGGCCTTCCGGCATCCCTCCCTGGTATCGCACCTCGACTTCACCGTCCCAGGACGCGAGAGATTTTATGAGCGCCGGCAAGTCCCCCTGCCGGCCCGTGTCCTGAAGCAGGCCGCCATTTTCGGGAGCTCCTTTTTCAACCCTTACGGTTCTCGGCATTTTCAGTTCAAAGCGAACTCCATCCAGTCCGCTGACTTGCAGGGCATCAACGACCTGTTCTCTGGTTATGACGCCGTTTTCTATCATCAAAAGCAGCTCTCCGGCTTGTCTCACCAAAGCCTGAGGGCCGCTTATGTCGGCTATCTCCCAGAGGGCGCAGGCGTCGGTTTCCGAGCGCACGACGTCAGGTATGGAAATTTGCAGGGTTCTATTAGCTGCGGCGGCAAAACACGGGAAGAGCAAGATAAACGCGGATACAAAAAAAAGGCGGAGAAGCCTCCGCCCGATACGGCCGTTCATGTTTAACGTTTCAATCCATTTGCGATGCGCAGAAGGTCGTCCGCTGTCTGCACCCCTTTGGAGTTTGCTTCGTAAGCCCTTTGCGCGATGATCATCCCCACCATCTCGTCAACCACCTGAACGTTGGACATTTCAAGAATGCCCTGACGTACCTGGGACATACCGTCCTCTCCCGGCGCGCCTAAAATAGGAGCCCCGCTGGCGTCGGTCTCGATAAATAAATTACTGCCTAAAGCCCGCAGCCCCGCCGGATTGACGAAGCGCGCCAATTCAAGCTGGCCTATTTCCTGCGTCTCCACCTGCCCGGCCAGTTTAACCGATATTATGCCGTCATTGCCGAGGGTAATTTCAACCGCGTCCTCCGGAATCACTATGGCCGGTTCCAGCAGCAACCCTTCGTGATTCACTATCTGGCCTTCGCCGTCCACCTGCCATGAACCGGCCCTGGTGTAAGCGAGCATACCATCCTGCATGGTGACCTGAAAGTAACCCTGATTGCCGGCTATGGCCCAGTCCAAAGGGTTGTCGGTCACCTGCATGTAACCCTCCGTCATGAACGATGGAGTGCCGATGACGCGCGTTCCCAGTCCTACCTGTACGCCGGTTGGTATCGTGGAAGCCGGATCGACGGGAGCGCCCGGCTCGCGCGCTATCTGATATATCAAATCCTGAAAATCTGCGCGGCGTTTCTTGTAGCCGGTGGTGTTGACGTTAGCCAGATTGTGCGATACCACGTCAAGGTTGGTTTGCTGGGCAATCATGCCCGACGCGCTTGACCATAACGATCTTAACATTTTAATATTCCTCCTGAAAAATTCTATTGCCTGCCGAAGGACGTTATCAGCTTGCCGGTTGATTCGTCGTGGGTAATCAGGGCTTTGGACGCTCCTTCGTAGGCTCTGTGAGCCTCTATCATCCGTACCATCTCCTCCACAACGCTGACGTTGGAAGATTCCAGCGCGCCGGTCACCAGCCGCAGGCCCTCCTCCACCGGAACGGGGCCGCCGGAATCGTCGTTGGGGACGAGGCAATTCCTTCCTACCTGCCGGAGGTACGTCGGGTTTTCAAAGGTAAAGAGCGTTATCTGCCCCACCTCTTCACCGTCGGCGAACACCTGGCCGGTGTTCGTTATATAGGCCGAGGACGCCTCCTCCACAGTTATGGGGCCGCCATCTCCCTGAAGGGTCATTCCATCGACCGTGACCAGGTTGCCTTCCGGCCCGACCAGAAAATTCCCCTGCCGGGTATAGTACATGTTGCCCGCGTCGTCCGTAACGGCAAAAAACCCCGGCCCGTCTATGGCGACGTCAAAAGGGGCGTCGGTTGTCTTAACCACGCCGGGACGCGTATCCATGAAACTTTCGGAATAGATGTTGGCCAAAGCCATGGTTCCAATGACCTGAGTACCCCGCCAGTTCATGGTAAAGGGCGGGTACGTCGTTATTTTGGTCTCTCCGTCCTCGGATATCTTTTCGATGCGATCCATCAGCGCGCTGAAGTCCGCGTTGGCCGAAATCCTCCTGCGAAAACCCGCGGTATCGACATTTGCCAGGTTGTTCGCCACCACGTCCAGATTTGTTTCCTGCACCACCATGGCCGAAGCGGCCGCATATAGTCCTCGATGCACAAGAAGCCTCCGATTTCAAGAATATTTCAGAACTTGCGCTTACGACCCTTCTTCACGTTCACCAGAATGTTGTTGCGTCCCGATGCGCAAAGCCTGTCTATTTCGGAAAGGGCCTTTCCGGTTCCGAGAGCCACGCACTCCATCGGGTTCTCGGCCGTAAAGCAGTTGATTCCCGTCTGTTGGGTTATCAGCTCCGTAAGCCCCTTGAGCAGACAGCCTCCGCCCGTAAGCACTATCCCTCTGTCAATAATATCGGCTGAAAGTTCGGGCGGCGTTAGCTCCAAAACATTACGCACTCCATCCAACAACGTCTGGACCATCTCCCCTATGGCCATGTTGACGGCCGAGCTCGACACCTCTATCTGGCGCGGAAGCCCCTGTATAAGGTCGCGCCCCTTGATAATCATGCGCCGGTCCTCTTCCTGCGGCATGCAAGTCCCTATCATGATCTTCAGGTTTTCGGCCGTCTGTTCGCCTATCGCCAGGTTGTACTGTCTGCGCAGGTATCTCATTATTCCCTCGTCGAATTTATCTCCGCCGATTCGCAAAGACTTGGAAACAACAATTCCGCCGAGCGATATCACGGCGATATCGGTCGTGCCGCCACCGACGTCGACTATCATCTTGCCTCTAGCCTCCTCGACGTCAAGATTAGCTCCTATAGCAGCGGCCATCGGCTCTTCTATCAAATATGCCTCCTTCGCCCCTACCTCCAGCGCCGCTTCCAGCACCGCGCGCCGTTCTACGTCGGTAGCGCCGGACGGTACGCATATCATCACCCTGTGTTTGAAAAAACGATCCCGCCCTTTGGTAATACGTTTTATGAAATGCTGAAGCAACGCCTCCGTCATGGAATAGTCAGCTATGACCCCGTCGCGCAGCGGGCGCATGGAGACCACGCTGCCCGGCGTTCTCCCCACCATATTTTTAGCCTCGTATCCAACGGCCAGTATGTTGCCGTTATCCGTGTTCAGCGCCACCACCGACGGTTCTCTGAGCACCACTCCGCGCCTTTTCTCGAAAATGATGATTGTGGCCGTTCCCAGGTCAATCCCGATATCCGTCCCGAACATTAACTATTCCTCCTAAAATTGACCCCTCGGAGCTTCGGCAAAAACTTATGTCTTTGTAGGCGGCCCGCCAAAAATAAAGACCGCATGCCGGTGCTGTAACCCCGCTGTACCTGCGTTCGTTTCTCTCGCTTAAAAGCTCCCTGAACCAGGACGCCGGCTCTTCGCCGCGCCCGATCTTATCAAGGCTTCCCACTATAATGCGCACCATGTTCATCAGGAAAGACGGCGCGCGCGCCGTTATCATCGACAGGCCGCCGATTCTTTTGTACCTCAGGCGCGAAATGGTTCGCGCGCTTTCTTCAGGGCACTCCCCGGTCTTGCAGAAAGCGCGAAAATCGTGATGCCCCTCCAGTATACGACATGCTTCCCGCACCGAATCAGCGTCCCATTCATGTTTGCGCCACCATGCCATATCCCGCAGGTGCGGCCGGCAGCTTCTGCCGTGCTGGATAAAATAGCGGTACTCCCTCCACAGCGCGCAGCGCCGCGCGTTGAAGTCATCCGGAACCCTCATCGCGCGCATCAGCGACACGTCAGAAGGCAGATAGAAATTCGCGGCTGTCGTCAGGCGGCCGGCGTCCCATTCTTTGCTCATATCGAACGACGCCACCTGTCC
>Ga0099364_10014261_pt1 | contig 10589 bp, 8 predicted proteins | sample TergutTh196P3_FD_73070 | JGI IMG/M metagenome (GOLD analysis project Ga0099364, IMG submission 73070) | Microcerotermes parvus P3 segment gut microbial communities from Pointe-Noire, Republic of the Congo - Th196 P3 | ecosystem: Host-associated > Arthropoda: Insects > Digestive system > Gut ...
CATCATACCACATGGCTTCATCTCCCGCCGAAGTGGTGATATAGTGCGAGATCAAATTGGGTACTACCGAAGTTACGCGGAAGTCCGCTGTCTGTCCCACATTTTCGCTTATATGTTTCTGCCATGCTTCATTTTTGTCTTTTACCGATTTTTCCGGTGTGGGCAGGTCGGGTTTGCAATTGCAGTAATCGCAGCATTTTTCTTCCCACGGCAGTTTGTCTTTACATTCGGGACCGCATTTCTCACAGCAGTCACAGTCGATATAACCGGTTCCGCCGCCGCAGTCACATTCGCCCGGCTCACAGGTACATTCGCCGCCGTTTTCACATTCGCATCCGCCGCCTTCGGGAGGAGGACATTCGCAGCTTCCGGGCGAACAGTTGCAAGCCGAACAGGTGCAGGCGCTGCCGCAGCCGCAGCCGTTACCGATAGGAAGACATTCGCAGACTACACCGTCGCAGGTGCAGACGCCGCCGTTTACGCAGTCGCAAATACCGCTATTTGCAGATTCAAATATGACCTGTACAGGTGTATATCTATCAATTGTAGTACCATCGCCGAGCCCTCCGAATTCGTTACTTCCCCACGCCCAAAGAGTACCGTCACCCTTGATTGCCAAGCTATGACGGTTTCCCCCACTGACTGCAATCATATTGTCCATGATTTTTATAGGTTCGTTCCTGTGAGTTGTAGTGCCATCCCCAACTTTTCCGTTCCAATTCTCTCCCCATGCCCAAAGGCTGCCGTCGTTCGTGATTACTAAGCTGTGATAACCTCCCGCGTTGATTTCGATTACATTATCCATAATATGCACAGGGGTATACTTTTCAATTGTAGTGCTGTCGCCGAGCTGTCCGTAAGAATTATGTCCCCATGCCCAAAGACTGCCATCGCTCTTGATTACCAGGCTGTGAAGACCACCAGCGCTGATCGCTGTTATACTATCCGTGATATGTACAGGAATTTCAACATTATATATATCACCGTAACCGAGTTGTCCAGTCCAATTACTTCCCCACGAAAAAAGACTGCCATCGCTCTTGATTGCCAAACTGTGATGGCCACCCGCGCTGATCGCGGTTACATTATCCATGATATGCACAGGCGTAGCGCTGTTGTTCTGAGTACCGTCGCCGAGCTTTCCGGACCAATTATCCCCCCATGCCCAAAGACTGCCGTCGCTCTTGATTACCAGACTATGTTCACCTCTCATACTGAACGATTTTACATTATCCATTATATGCACAGGCGTATGTCTATCAACCGTAGTGCTGTCGCCAAGCTGTCCGTAAGAATTATATCCCCACGCCCAAAGAGTCCCATCATTTTTAATTGCAAAACTACTCCAGGCCCCTGCATTTATTGCCATTACATCGTCCATGATTTTTACAGGTATATGTTTGTCAACATTTGTACCATCACCGAGCTGTCCACTATCATTACTTCCCCATGCCCAAAGACTGCCGTCGCTTAATATTGCCAAACTGTGAGAAAAACCCGCGCTGACTGCGGTTACATATACATCATTCGCGGCAACGGGTATGCTTGTTACTGGAATAAGCGTTAATATCAGCATTAACGCCAGCGCAAAACCTGTTATGCGTTTGATAAATTTTCTTCCTTTGTTTTTTTCATTCATAATTTTTTCTCCTACTTCAAATATTTATTTGGTTATGCGAAATTCGATTTTAAAAATATTATACCATATGCTTTACTTATGCGCACACTTATACCGTACTTATTCCATGCTTATTTTAAATTTTTAATATATATTTTATAATATTCAATAAAATACTGCCGAAAAAGAGGTTGATGGTCACAATGTCCATCAACCTCTTTTCACCCATTATTTTTTTACACCTAAAGCGTCAACTCTATTAATTTATCTGCGTAATCCGCTAAAAACAACGGGATATTAAGCATATTATTATCTAAATGCAGATTCCGCATTGAAAATCTTACACGCAGTTTTATTTTATCGGGATATTTTTCGGCAAACTTTTTAAGGCTCCTGCTTTCGACATTAGTTTCAGACTTGACTTCGACCGGGATAATATCGTTTTCGCGCTGTATTAAATAATCCACTTCATACCGCGGATTATCAACCGCCCAATACCGCGGCGTCGCTTCAAACTGCGGCGACAGAGCTTGAAGCACATAATTTTCGCTCAACGCGCCTTTAAACTCGGCAAACAGTCTGCTGCCTTCGTTAAATGCCGACGGGGCTAAAAGCGCAAGCCGTCTTAATAAACCCACGTCCGACAAATATATTTTAAACGCCGATAAATCATCATACGCCGAAACAGGCAGCCCCGGCATTGAACTTCTGTATATTTTATAAACCAGATCAGCATCGCACAGCCATTGCAGCGCGTCCTCATATTCCCGCGCTCTTGCGCCGTTTTTTAGCGCGCTGTATAAAAATTTTTTGTTTTCCCGCGATAGCTGCGAGGGAATGGATTTCCAAATAAGCGATATTTTGGGAAAATCTTTCAGCACCGCGTGTTTTGAAAAATCTCTTTCATACGCGCCCAAAATATTCGATAAAACCTGCTGCACCAATTCAATATCGCGCTCTGTTGTCCATGCCCTGACAGATTCGGGCATACCGCCCGTTATAAAATACATCTTTAATTTTTCATACAAAGGATTGAAAAAAGCGTCGGGAACAGCTTCTATCGAGTCAATATTATTTATATAATTCAATAAATTTTCATCCCCGTTAGCCGTTAAAAACTCGCTGAAAGTCATGGGGAATATTTCAAGAAAATCAACTTTTCCCACAGGGAACGAAGCGGGTTTTGAAAGCGCGATGCCCAGCAGCGACCCGGCGCAGGCAATATGGTATTCCGGCGCGTTTTCCTGAAAATACTTGAGCGTGTTCAGGGCTTTGCCGCACTCCTGTATCTCATCAAATATGATCAGGGTTTTCTCCTGGTTTATAGGCTGCCCGCCCGCTATCATCAGATTCTGCAGAATCCTGCCGGGATCTTTGGTGGTTTCAAAAAACTGCTTATATTCCTCGTTTTCGTCAAAATTAAAATACGCGGTATTTTTATAATACCTCCGCCCGAACTCTTTTAAAATCCGGGTTTTGCCCACTTGGCGTATACCCTTTAAAATCAAGGGCTTGCGGTATTTAGAGTTTTTCCATTTTAATAAATCGCTTAAAATTAACCTTTCCAAAAAAATCATCAAAAATCACCTGCCGGCAAAAAAAATATATAATAATGTGATTTATTTCACACTATTATATATAATATCATACTTAACAAAATAATACAAGCGTTTTTTATAAATTTAACCGTTTTCTCTTGACAAAAGATAAATTATCGGCTAAAATAATATTATATTAAAATCAGCCGAAGGAGAAATGTATGTATATTAAACGGCACTTAGAAAAAGTATTAAGAAATCCTGATTATCTTCGCGGAGTTATGGCTGTCACAGGAAGCAGACAAACCGGAAAAAGCACCCTTATAGATGAAATTGCGCGGGATATGGAGATGCACTCGGTAACTCTTGATGATGTTAACAAACGCGAATCAGCCAAAAATAATCCGAAAGATTTTTTGGCACTGTTCCCCGCTCCGCTCTTTATTGATGAAGTGCAATACGCGCCGGAATTGTTTCCGTATATGAAAATGCACGTCGATAAAACAAAAGAGATGGGAGCTTATTACATTTCCGGCTCTCAGCGTTTTAACATGATTAAAAATCTCAGCGAAAGTTTAGCGGGGCGTGTTGGCATATTTGAGCTTTTGGGGCTGTCTATGCGCGAAATTACGGGCGATGGTTTTGATAAACTATTCTTGCCGACTGCCGGCTATCTGAAAAACCGGCAGTGTGCGCCCATAAAATTAACTGAGCTTTGGCGGATCATTCACAGAGGCGGTTATCCCGAACTTTATGCTAAGCCCGGTATAGTCTGGGATAAATTTTATAATGATTATGTCAACACCTATATCGAGCGCGATGTTCACCAATTAGAGAATATCGGTGATGAAGTGAAGTTTTATCAGTTTATGCAGGTCGTTGCCGCCAATTCCGGCAATTTATTCAATGTGCAGGGTATCGCAAGAGAACTCGGCATAAATCATCCTGCCTGTGAAAAATGGCTTTCGGTGCTGCGCGCATCCAATCTGATATATTTGCTGCCGCCTTATCACAGCAATATCACCAAACGGGCGGTTAAAACGCCGAAAATATACTTTTTAGACACCGGCTTAATGGCGTTTTTAACCAAGTGGCATACACCGGAACAAATAGAAGCGGGCGCAATGTCCGGGGCATTTTTTGAAACTTTTATTTTCTGCGAGATTCTTAAAAGTTTTTATAACTCCGGAATTGATCCGAAAACTTATTTGTATTTTTATAGGGATAAAGATGATAATGAGATCGATTTTGTTATTAATTATAACAGCAAATTGCATCCTATCGAAGTCAAAAAGAAAAGCAATCCTGACGCAGGGGATATTAAGGCATTCCGTTTTATGGAAAATAATGAAATATATGAGCGCGGCAGCGGTGCGGTTATTTGCACAAATGACAGCATTCTGCCATTAAACGAAAAAGACAGCATTGTACCGTTTTTTTATATTTAACCGTTATTTTTTTACGCAAGTCCATTATACTTCATTTTTTGGGATTTGTCAAGAATTTTGGTTAATTTTTTATGGCGTTCGCTTAAAAAAATTACACCTTTTTTCACTTAGACTTGAATTTTTATGTGATTTAGTGTATAATATAACTGTACAAAGTTATTTTGCAGGAGTGATGTTCATATGATATCTTCAACAAGGGGTGAATTTATAACAGCGAGAGCTTGGCACAGAGCTGTCGTTGGCAGCAAGGATATGATTTTGCGGCGCACGTCTGCGCTGGAACATCTGCAATTGTTCGGCGGTTATATAAATGAAAAAAACATTGACGTCTACGCAAAGCGGCGCGGCGAATACGATAATATAAATTATTTCTTGGTCGATTCGTTTGACGGAATTGACTATGTACGTTTCGGCGATGTGCTTTGCACTTCCGTAAATCAGACATTCAATGATATGTTTGCTGATTTTGATAACGCTGACGAGCAATCCCTCATTGAGGGTTTGGGCAGGTATTATTATAACAATGGCGGGAGCTTTGCGGGATTGTATATTAAACCGGAAAATATTGAGTTGTTCAACTCAAGAAAAAATTGGGCGATTGAATACTATGACGAGGTATAGGCTATGACAGAACATGAACGCCTGATGTATCAGATAATTGTAAAAGTTTCAGAAGCTAATTCTCAAATTATATTTAAAGGTGCGCTTATTACAAAACTAATATTATCTGAAAATAATTACACAGATTTAGACAGAAAAACAATAGACATTGACGCGAATTGGATAGATACGCCGCCGTCCATGCAATACTTGGTTGATGTTATCAACGGCTCACTGGGCGATTTACAGAATAAATACTATGCCGTTCCCATTCGCGAATATGCGGAGAACAAATCAGCCGGTATACAGATAAGAGAAAGAGCGACAGATGAAGAAGCTGTCTTGATGGACATAAGCATGAAGCCTGTTGCCGGCAGCAGACTCTATTATTACGGCGAAGCCGGAATCAGAGGCGTACTGGCAACTGAAATATTAGCCGACAAACTGACGGTCATTTCAAAGCATTTAATCTTCCGGCGCGCAAAAGATATAATTGACGTTTATGCTCTTGCCCGTTGCGTGAAAGTAACAACGCCCGATATATATGAAATATTCAGGCAGCGTCCGGAGCGTGAAGTTGGAGCGTTCGATGAATTTTATAATAGGTATGCTGATATTGAACACGCATATAACAGACTGGCGGGTATAGAGGGCAAGCCGGATTTTACTGATGTCTACGCATATTTAAATAAATTTGTCGAGCCTTTTGCCAAGCGTGATGAAACGCCGAAACTCTGGAACAATAATGAATTTAAGTGGAGTCGTCTGATAAAATAAATCAGGCGGCTTTTTTCTTAGCTGTACGCATATCATACTTAATTAAATAATGCAAGCATTTTTTTAGGACTATATTTTCCTAATACCTTTCAAAGTTATCGCGTCTTTGCACGCCTTTATATCAATTCTGCTTGCATGACGTATTTCCCCGTCTATCTCATACATGAGCTTATTATCATTTTCATTTTCAAAACTCAACTCCTCAAATAAATACTGCGTTACATGGGGGCTGTTTAAATGCTTGCCGCTGCTGTCTATGCTTGAAAATAGTTTGAGCAGGTCACTAAGCGGTACTTTGTCGCAGATAACGGCGTTTAATTTTCCGTCAAACGCGCTTGAATACGGTGATATAGGCGTCTGCCCGCCGATAGTCGCTCCATTGGTTATACTTATAAACGATGAGGTTATATCTTTGCTCTCGCCGCCGGCAGTCAGTTTTATTTTTACCGGCTTTCTCTGAAAAAGCAGCGTATAGAGTATACTCATATAATATTTTGCCTTGCCGGGTATGGGAAACCTTTTGAACCTTGCCAAGTTATACCCGATTTTCGCGTCAAGAGCAAGCCCGAACATGGTTATGAAATACTCGCCGTTTGCCTGCCCCAAGTCAGCCTTGAACGTTTCTGCCGATAATATATCTCTTTTCAAGTCGAACGATTTATTGTAGAAAGTCAGATAAGCGTTGTTGCCCGAACCGTATGGCAAATATTGAAGCACGGCATTTTCTAAATCAACGGCGTTTACAAGGACTTGAAACGTCCCGTCGCCGCCGACGGCGTAATAAACGACATTATCATGCGCCGCGTATTGTTTTACTTCATATTTTAGTTCTTCAACGCTTCTTGTCGTGACAGTTTTATAATGCAAGCCGTTATTCTCACAAATCCCCTTTATATCTTCACGGCAGTTATATAGCCTGCCGCGCAACGATTTCTCGTTCAGAATAAATATATGAAACATGATTATTTCCCCCGCTTCACTTCGGGTCAAGTTATCCCGATGTTATTTTTCCAATCAAATCATATGCCTCGTCCCAGTTCCGCGCCCGTGTGATATTTTCGCCCCCGCAGTCCCTGTTATAGCTCGCATCATAGCAGATAACCTTTGCAATCGGCGCAATAGCGTATATATTAACCCCCTCGTCGTCTATCATCACATCTATATGGTTCTCCGAACACGCCGTATATTTACTGCCGGGTATGTCGTTGTCGCAGAATATTATCTTATCATATCGAATCCCATTGCGCCGCAGCCAATACCTGAACAAGGTGCGCATAAGCAGCCCCATGAAATCTTTCCGGCAGGTAAACACACGCTTTGAAATGATGAATACCGTATGCCTGTCTCTCTTTAATTTGCGGGTAAAGGCTTTTGCGCCCGGTCGCGCAGGTTCAAAGATGGCGTACCTTAGCAAGTATTTTGTCCAATACGCTTTATATTCGTTTTCAGGGCAAGCGAAAATGTCGCGTATGTCATACGGGTTCGGGTCTGCGACTTCGCGGTTAAATCTTTTTTTGAAAAACGGCGGCGCGTGCTTGCGGTTGAATCCTTGAATATCAGTCAACACGCCGTCTAAATCTATTCCTATGTTCATAAATCAATATCCTTTTGGTTCACTCCGGGTCAACTTGACCCGAAGTTATAGTTATAACTGTTCAACTGCTCTTTGTATCAGCGCGGTCAGGTCATCTACGCTTTTTCCGTCAGTCTTTATCTGCTCCCCAAATGATATTTTAAGCGGATAACGCTTGCCGAAGCGGAATATCTTCGGGAATTTCCTATGCGGCGGGTATATTTCCCACGCTCCGTCTATCCTCACAGGGACAACGGGAACTCCCGCGTCTATCGACAGTTTCGCCGCACCGCCTTTGAACTCGCCCATTTTACCGTCCCGCGTCCGCGTTCCCTCCGGGTGTATGAGCATTGTGTAACCCTCTTGAATACAGGCAAGCCCGCGCTTCATTGCCGGAATGGTGTTGCCGTTACGCTCTACCGGAATACCACCGAGCATAGCGAGCATAAATTTTGATGGCAAAAAGACCTCTGCGGCAAGACAGCATATTTTATAGAGGTCTACGCGGTTTTTACCGATTGCCGTCCATATCCAAAGGCAGTCAAGATAGCTTTGATGGTTCGGGCAAAGGATATACCGCCCGTCCGCCGGGAGATTTTCAAGCCCCGACACATCAAAACGCCACGCAAGCCGGGACAGGCGCATCAGCAGTTTCAGCCGCCTGATATGTTTTTCCGTTTTCGGGAGCGGGTAATCCTCTATATTATATGCAACATCGCGTTTACCTGCGCCGCCGTTTTCAATCAGCGATATAATATCGCCTACTGTTTTAACGTTCCCTAATTTTTTTTCGATAGAAACTTTGAATTTGCTCTCTATCTCGACGCACATTTCAAGCATATTGAGCGAATCTAAAACCAAATCATATTTCAAATTGCTTTCAGCCGTGATGTTTGCCGCCATTTCTTTGTTCGTTATTGAGGAAATAATTTGCAAAACAGTTGACGTTACGTCATTGTTTTTGTGTGCCATAAATTTGTACCGCCTGATATTTATTATTTTTTTTCTTGTTTACCAACAACCGTTTCTCTTAGCTGAAAACGCTTGACCTTGCCGACTGAGGTTAATGGGAGCTTGTCGATAAAATGTATGCTTGATATCTGATACAAGGTACTGCTTTGGGAAGAAATATCTATTATTTTTTTGCGCAGCTCTTGTTGCCCGTCTGCCGAAAGCTCGCCCTTTTCAATGAAAAGATGAATTTCATCATAAGTTCCATCCTTGCTTGGAACGCCGCTTGACGCTATCGCAATGTCCGGGAAATGATTACTGTAAAAGCTGTCAACATCGGTCGGCGCGACTTTTTTTCCCGTGTGCATATGTATGGCTTCTTTCATGCGCCCGGTGACATGGAGGTAGTCTTTTTTGTCGATATATCCCAAATCCCCGGTTTTGAAGTAACCATCCTCGTCAAAAGCGGCGGCGGTCTGCTCCGGGTCTCGGAAGTAGCCTTTCATTATCAGGATTGTCTTAATGCGGATTTCGCCTACGCCGTTTTCATCGGGGTCATGGATTTTTACGTCAATGCCGTCGAAGCGGTTGATTTTACCTTCCGTTCCGGCGGGATAGCGCTCAAATGTACCTGTCGCAATTGTTGGTACATAAGTTTCAGTCAAAGAGTAAAAATTTGCCCAAATACCTATACCTAAATCAAGAAAAAAACTTACTGTCGATTCATTACACATAGCCCCACCAGACCCAAGCCCGAAAAGCCGTTTACCGAAAACACGAGCGCGTATGCTCTTAAAAAGATATTTCCCTATATTCAAGCCAAGATATTTATATGAAAAATGTGATATAACAAGTAAAAGATATATTATTCCCTCAATAATTCGCCCCTTTTCTTTTATAGACTGCCGTATTTTCTGTTCCACGATTTCATAAAACTTCGGTACAAGAGCGAAAAATTCCGGTTGATACGAATGAAATGCCGCCGCAATTTTTAAAGCATCCATTTTTTCAATCATACCTAAGCTGTTTCCGCTTAAAAATATTTGGAAAGCTATAAAAAACCCCGCGACATGGTTAAACGGGAGTGCGAACAATAAACTAATGTTGTCTGTTGTATTTGTTAGTTTATAGAACATTGGTCTTGAATTTTCAACTGCATAAAAATTCAGCATAATTCCTTTCATGGTCGACGTTGTGCCGGAGGAAAATAAGATTGATATAACATCCAAATCCGGGTCAGCCGTTGCGGGGCGTGTCGCCGTTTCAGCCGAGCCGGGAAATATATGATACTCGCTTGCTTCGTTGGATAAATCGAACACAGGAATATCACCGCATTTTGACTTGTCGATATTCTCATATGCCGCTGGTACGGTAAAAACGGCGCGGACGTCGGAAAACTCCAATAAACGGTTGATTTCTTCCATTGGCAGAGCCGAATCAATAAGAACAGCCGCAATATTCGCGTATGCAAGCGCATATCCCGCCATCACAGCGAACGGCGTGTGCGGTGATATAATCGCCGCCCTGTCGCCGGGGCATAGTCCTGCGTTTTTAAACCGTTCTTTCGCGTTCTTTACACGCCCATGAATCTCTTTAAACGTAAAATCATCTTTTGTTCCGTCATCACGCAAATATGTTATCGCTGCTTTGTCCGCGTATTTCTCACAGACATAATCAAACCGCTCCACAAATTCTTGGTTTCCTTGTATGTTCATATCTATTTTATCCTCCGCCGCATAATCCTGTTGTTATTCCGCTTCGGGTCACCTTGACCCGATGTAACAGAATACTTCTTATGTAAAATATTTATCGTCATATTTACGCCAAAACAAGAAATTTTCGCACCGAATATGATTTTTCTGTTAATAAAATTTAACATTTTACACTTGCATATCAACTTTGAATATGATATAATTAACACTTGAAGTAAATCGTTACATAGTCTTTATTCACGTTGGCGCGGTATAATATATGCACTACGAAATAAGGGGGATTATTATATGCCAGCGTCAGAACCGATACGCGATAAAAACAAGCTCCGGCAGTTAGCCGGGTACTATTTACAGCGAGGACAGCTCCGCAAC
>Ga0099364_10014262_pt1 | contig 10589 bp, 7 predicted proteins | sample TergutTh196P3_FD_73070 | JGI IMG/M metagenome (GOLD analysis project Ga0099364, IMG submission 73070) | Microcerotermes parvus P3 segment gut microbial communities from Pointe-Noire, Republic of the Congo - Th196 P3 | ecosystem: Host-associated > Arthropoda: Insects > Digestive system > Gut ...
TTAACACCTCAGAGCCTTGATCGTATCCGTCTATTCCTATTTCAGGCTGGGTCTCGGGCCGCAGGAATGCGGTTCTGATGTCCTGCCCGTCAACCTTCATGCTTTCGAGAGAGTAACCGAGCAGCGGCATACGGGATGCCACAAGATGCTCCTGCTTGAACTTGGCGCTTCCTCTGCGGGCGAAGTATTCCCGTGCTATCCATTGCGGCTTGAATCCGACATTGTAGCATCCGATATGCTGATTGGGTATGAGAACATAACGGGTGTTGGGGGTCTTTACAACCTGATCCAACAGCAGATTGGCCTGTTCCACAACAGATCCTGTCAAGAAATATCCATACGAGCCTACACCCTCGCTTGTCATGCCCGCTGTTTCAACTATGCTGGGGTTGGCATATCCTCGGGGCGCTACAAGACGCCACAGCCAAGCAAGAGCGGGCGGCAGAATGTGCATAAGCCCTAGGATTCCGTATGTGGGTTTTTCCTTAACGCAGGGAGGAGTTCTTACCCCAAAACTTCTTATATCAACCTCGACAGGTTCGTGAATTATGTTGGTGATAAGTCTGCGGGGCAGAATAACCCTGGGATTGGGACAGGGTTTGTTGGTGTCCTCGTCTATGATATGCTCCCATATTAATACGGTAGAGTTCGGCTCAGCCTGCATACTCATAAATACAAGCGGCTCTTTTGATTGAATACATGATTTTTCAAGATGGGGATCGGTTCCGTATTCTTTTATATGGTCAACCCTCACAAACCAACCCGCCTCAACGTCTCTGATGACGAGCTTTTGGCTGTCGTTCTGCATTTTGGGATGGCACATCGCCATATCATCGGCAATGGGATAGAGTTCGCAGGGTTCCTCAAGACGCAGGAAAAACTTCTCATCGGTTACAATGTTCTGTCCGATAAGAATCTTTCCGTCCGGTTCACGATGAACGTGTTCGCTCATCTCGCTCTTTCCTCCGCCGGATGCACCCTCGTGCATGATAACCATCTCGTTATCATAGGGCGATACAACCTTGACAGCAGAGGTGTGGACGGTTACCCAGCCCTCTCTTTCGCCGACATCGAGCAGAAAGCCGTAGATACCCTTTTTAGCGCTGGGTCCCGGATAGAGATTGTAGGAGAACAGCTCGTATACATTATCAAGACGGTTATGTATAACAATCTGCTTGCCGTCAAAATGGGTATGCCTGAAGGGAGGAGCAAGATATATTATCACCTTGGGTTCAAATATCCCTTTGTATTCCGCTATATTGGTAAAATACTGCAGATCCGCAAGAGCACAGGCAAAGAATCCCGCATTGCGGGGAGCGATCAATGCCGCTTCATATCCGTATTCCTCACCGCCGACCATAACCGGAACTAAAATAAGTTCCTGAGTTTTGAGCCACTCAAAGGTCTCGCTCCTCAGTCCGCTGAAATCCTTGCCGAATTTGTCTTTATACACAGGCTTGTCGGTGGGTTTGTCGTCACCGATATAAAGACACTCGGGGTCTCTTCTACGCATATAAACATCGTTGTAGTTTACCACGGCGCCGTTTTTGCAGCGTGTCACGGTTGCCTCGTGATATGGCTTGCCGTTTATATCATAGGCAATGTTGTAAACATCGGTACCAATACCGCCCAAAGCAAGCTCTACCAGCTCTTCCCTCTTTTGAGGAATGGTAATTCCTTTGCAATTTTCTATCACATTTGTAACTTCTTCCGAAAGTTTAAATTTATTAATCATCTCTTTCTCCTTAAAATAAAATTGTTTTAGTCCAGTATATCATTAAATATGCGGCAACGCAAGAGTTTTGTAGGATAATTCCAAAATAAATTACCGCATTATCTTATTAATAGATCTTCACATAAACACAAAAAAATACAATTAGCCGATATTCAGGCTGTTTAAGTGGTATTGCAAACAAATCGTCTCATATAGATTTCACCAATCTATATGAGACGAAAAATATCTAAAAGGATAAAACAAATTATGAATTACAAGTCCTCAAAAACACAGCTATCAACGGGTGTCGCCTTGTTCCAGGCACTATGAAATTCCGTTACATAATGAGCCCCTAATTGATCTCCAATTTCAACCACATTAAAAGACGCATCGGTCAAAGGGAACGGCACGCCATTTTCATCAAAACAAATATGTGAAAACAAGACAACATCATCGACGATAATTATTTCATCAACCCGAACAACGTCATATAAACGACACAATTTATCAGGCGATAAATTGTTTTCTTGAATTGTTCTATATGCTTTTTTTATACACAATTTTAATTCTTGAAGAAAATCATCATTTTTCTGAGCCTTAGAAACAATTTCAGGTGGAGCGCTTGGGTTAAGAAATAAACTCCGAAAATCAAATTCATTTCCGGAAATTTTATTTTTTAACTGCTCAAAGAACCATCTATTATCATTTGCGAAAATTTTCTTGTTTTTTCTTCCAAACAACCACAATCTTTTGTTCGATTTTCTAAGGAGTATGTTATAAAGTTCTTGTCTTTCAAAACCGCTGGTAAATTTAATAATATCTCCCATAATCGGTTCGGGGAAAGCATTAGCTGCTAATTCCCTCAAAACAGTCTTTTTATCTAAAATGTTATCACTCCCAATTACATATTCTCGCAAAACCTGATCAACACGGCTATTTAATTCATTCCAATAAAATCCGAATTGTTTTTCAAGAGTAGCAATATCTTTAAAAGCCTTAACATTATTATTTATTTCCTTTGCAAGTTTATACATTTTTTCTTTATCGAAATTTACAAATTGAAACTGATATAATGGGTTGGCAAAAAGACGTTCTGTCTGAATAGGCTCGAACAATATTGGCCAAATGACACAATCATCGCTATTTTCATTGTCACAATGTTCATGCGTAGAGATTGCCCCTGCTTCATACATTATCCACGGAGATTCGTAGTTTTCCCTTAACACGCAGAATATTCCCTTGTCGTAATTTTTTAAGGCATCTCGGATGGCGGCAGTTGGTCTTGCTCCGGTTTGTATGTTCTCGTCAGAGAGCCATGTTTCAATTTTATCGTGAAACAAACCTTCCAAGAAGTCTTTAATAGCATACGCTATCCTCTTACTTTTAGTTTTTGACCAGCTAATAAAAATTTTCATTGTAAAGCTCCTTTTATATCCTTCTCCAAAAAATACTCTACTTGAGTCATAAATGTTTCATCATAATAATTTAACAACATATGATCAAAAACATCTTCTTGAAGATACTTTATATACTCATCAAAATTTTTCTTATTTCTAACTATACTATCCTCAACATCTTTGTTATTTCGACCTTGATTAATTAAAAGTTTTTTTAGGTCATTATTAGAATATGCCCCCTGTATGTAAAATGTTAAGGTGTCTGAATAATCTCTTTTTAAATCGATTATCGTTGGATAATCTCTTATAATTACAATGGGGTGTTTGCCGTTTTCTAAAGCTTCGTCAATATGTTTTTTCTTGATTCCGTAAGATTCATTTCTAAACAGGTACCAATATTTACATCTTTGAATTTGTTCTTTAGTGCTATTAAAAAATAAATCTTTTGATTCATCTGTATCCTCATAATCACGGGGCTTCCTTGTTGTGTACTTTTTAATAGGCGTCATTTTTTTATTCAACATTGAAATTTGCTCAAGTAAAAAGGTCTTGCCTGCACCAGAAGCACCATTCAAAATTATTAATTTTGACACGAAGACTTGTCCTCCCTAAAAATTATATTTCTTTGCCTGATTCTCATCGTACCACGCTCCTACATTATAGTATATCATATTTCTTTGTTAAAAGCAAATAACTTTTTTCTCCCGACTTTTGTCAATTTTTGACAATACTCCGTCAATCTACCTCATCAAGGTCTGTCTGCGTTCGGGCCCTACTCCTACCATAGAGATTCTGCATCCGCAGAGTTCTTCCAGCGATTCGATGTAATTCTTGCAGGCGGACGGAAGTGCGTCATAACTTTCGCATCCTGTAATATCTTCATAAAATCCCTCAAACTCTGTATAGACCGGGGTGCAGCCGTCAAGCTCTTCTAAGGCGGGAGGGAAGTTGTTCATAATGGTTCCGTCCGGTTTTCTGTATGCCGTGCATACCTTTATCCTGCCAATATCACGGAATGTATCGAGTTTATTGAAGGCAAGAGAGGTCAGACCGTTTACCCTCACGGCGTGACGGACTATAACCGAATCAAACCATCCCACACGGCAGGAACGTCCCGCAATGCCGGTTTCACATCCCCGTTTGCATAGGATTTCCGCTATTTCATTTGAGAACTCGGTCGGGAATGGCCCTTCCCCTACCCTTGTTGTATATGCCTTTGCAACGCCTACAACATTTTCAAACAACACCGGGCCTATTCCGCCGCCTGTACTGAATCCTCCCGCTACGGTCGAAGATGATGTAACATACGGATATGTCCCTGTATCTATATCGAGCAGAGACCCTTGTGCGCCCTCGAATAGTATGTTTTTCTCATCCTTGACGGCATCGTAAATAAGCACCGAAATATCGGCGACATATTTTTTCAGCTCCTTGCCGTATTCGATATACTCATCGGCGATCGCCCTTAAATTAAGTTCTTCCCCCTCGTAATAACGGCTGATCATTCTGTTTTTAGCTATCCCGCTTCTGAGTGTTTTCTGCCTGCACAAATCAGGATGAATCAGGTCGTATATCCGTATTCCGCTGCGGTCGGCCTTGTCCATGTAGCAGGGGCCTATTCCCCGCCTTGTCGTACCGATTTTGTTGTCTCCCCGCAATGCTTCTGCCAACGTATCTATCTCTATGTGCCACGGCATAATAACGTGAGCCCTCGGATCGATTCGCAGATTGCCGCAATCAATCCCCCGCTTTTCGAGATACTTTATCTCCTTTAAAAGATACCTGGGATCGAGAACAACTCCGTTCCCAATCAAGCAAAGTGTATCTTTACAGAGAATCCCAGACGGCATCAGCCGGAATTTGTAGATTTCTTCCCCTCTCGTAATGGTATGTCCTGCGTTGTTCCCTCCCTGAGCCCGAACAACAACATCGGCATCCGAAGAGAGTATATCAATGATTTTGCCCTTTCCCTCGTCACCCCACTGAGCTCCGATAACAGCATTTATCGCCATAAAAGTCCAACCCTTTCGTATATGATTTGACACAATCATATCATAAAGCCTAAAAAAAATCAAGAGGGGATGGATAATTAACGGAGAAAAACACCCGCCGCTGCGGCGGCACCCTCTTTACGAAAGAGGGCAGGGGATGGTAACCGCAAAATTTGCCGCAACCACGGATGACCGAGGGCGGTCATCCCTACAATTTGTGATAACCACGGGCGGCAGATTGCCGCCCCTACCGTAATTTGCGGGATTACACATAGGACGGTACGCACGGGGGTGCGTACCCTACCGCCTGAATCCTAAATCCATATCCCTACGGAGATTGACATATGCAGAATAGCGGAGTATAATATTACCATGATAAATTTATAAAAACAAGAAAAAGGTGATAAAATTGAGAAAATCGATAGCGATAGTAGTAATAGCGCTACTCTGTGTATTGGGATTGACGGGATGCAAGTCGAACCCGGTAAAAAGCACAGAATTTTACTTGGATTTCAGCCTTCCTGCCGATATGGAGGTTTTGTATAACTACCAGCCGACCGACTTCATTCACAGGCCATCGCAATACACCGTGTTCCAATTACAAGAGAGACCCGATACTTTCCTTTTGAACAACGCATTTGTAGTGGGAACTACGCCGGAAGAAATACCGTCTAGTTGGCTGCATAAAGTATATGAGTGGAATGTTCCAAAAGAATATCATCCACCGTGGGATGAGGAATTCATGTGGCTTCGTTCTTATCCGGTAAATCTAATATATTTTGAAGCCCAAAAACAACTCATTGTCATAATTGAAAGAAATTAAAACAAAAAAACAGGTTGCTCATAATGGACGGTTACGGAGACTTATAATTACAAGCCCCTTGCCCTCTTTCGCAAAGAGGGTGCCGCCGCAGCGGCGGGTGTTTTTTTGTGGCAACCGCAAACCCTGTGTGTGTCCTTGGCTCTCCCTTTGGGAGAGCTGTCGGCGGCAACGCCGACTGAGAGGGCAGTAGGGATGACCGCCCTCGGTCATCCGTTGTTATTACGGCGGCGGGTGTTTTCCCTTTTCGTGATTTTTGTGTATTTCGTGGTTGCAGATTTTTGCCTTTCGTTGTTGCAAAAAATGTATTGATTTTACATTTATGTTATGATACAATGTAGTCAAGTATATGTCGCAGGTGAAATGTTGCGGCGGAAAGGAAGTATTCGTATGAGAGGCGGAAGAACCGGAGGAGGAGTCGGAGGCGGCGGCGGAGGGCGTTCGAGCGGGACATATTCCGGCGGCGGGCGAACAAGCGCAGGAAGCAGCCTTGGCAGAAACAAAGCAAGCAGCGGGAGCAATTTAGGCAGAGGAAACACGAGAAACACAAGCTCCGGGAGAGGGATCGGTCCGGTGGGTGCCGGAGTAGGCGGGTATATGCTGGGAAGAAACAGCAGCCGCGGGAGATATGGCGGCGGATACGGCGGAGGAAGATATTACGGCGGCGGAGGCAGAAACTACGGCAGAGGCGGCGGCGGATGCAGCGGCATCCTGCTGGTGCTGATAATTGCCATAATCGCTGTTGTCTTCATACTTTGGCCGAGCGATTCCGGCGTTACCCCTTCTACTATTGAGCGTGAGGCATTGCCTCGTGGGTCTGCGAACGAAACGGGTTCCATGTATACCGATAACCTATCACAACCTGCTATACAAAACGAAACCAAGCTGACAGCGGGTATGCAGAATTTTTATAACAAGACGGGGGTTCGTCCGCATCTGTATATCATAGAAGAGATAGACGGCAACACTACCCTCCCGACCATTCCACGGCTGAAAGAGTATTCTGATGCAAAATATGCAGAAATGTTCAACGATAATGGAGCTCATTTGCTGCTTGTGTTCTTCTATAACGATGACATAGAAGATTACACAATGTACGCTACTGTCGGAAATGCGGCACAATCGGTAATGGATAGAGAAGCTATAGACGTTCTCATGGATTATATAGAACGCAATTACGAAAACAGCAGCATGAGCAATGAGGAGATGTTCAGCCAAGCCTTTGACAAAACAGGCGAACGCATAATGACCGTTACCACCTCACCCTGGCCGAAAATCTTCCTGGTTATCGGAAGCGGGATAATTGCCATAATAATGCTCCTTATAGCCATGTCGTGGTGGAAAAAGTCGAAGGCGCAGAAGAATCTTGAGGCTGAGCAGACAGAACGGATACTCGGTCAGGACTTAGGTGAGTTCGGCAGCGGAAATGATGCCGCATCAGAGCTTGAGAAGACCTATCAGAATGGCGCGTCGCAATCAAGCGACATTATTCCTGTTTTCAAGAGCGATGCCCAGTATATAGCCGCCGTCAGAAGAGATAGCGGCACTATAATAGCATACAGATTAGCCAACGGACTGGTACTGGGCAAGGATGAAGCGGTCCAGCGGGCAAAACTCGGCGAAATAGCGGGTGTATGTATTTCAAGGCGTGATAACAGCGAATTTCTAAAATCACTCCCCGACCAAACCGCCAACAACAATCTATCATCATTGCCTGAGTTTTAGGTGGGGGACTGTATTGAAACTATATTTAATTTGAAAGGAAGAATGTAATGAGTATTTTATCAAGGTTTAAAAACATCATGTCGGCAAACATTAATGCGTTGCTCGACAAGGCGGAGGATCCGGGAAAGATGATCGACCAGACCCTGCGTAACCTCGCTAACGATTTAGCCGACGTCAAGAAAGAGACAGCGGGAGTAATGGCTGAAGAAACCCGCACAAGGCGTGAATCGGATGCTAACAGAGCGGAGGTTAGCAAGAACATGGATCTGGCTCGCAAGGCTCTTGCCGCAGGAAACGAGGATCATGCTCGTGTGTTCCTCAACAAAAAGAACGAACTGGAGGCTCAGGGTGTAGAGCTGCAAAAGCTTGCCGAAGCGGCACAGCAGAACGCTGTCCAGATGCGTTCTATGCACGACAAGCTGGTCAAAGACATAAACTCGCTCAAGTCACGCAAGGCAACCATAAAATCGAACATCGCCGTGGCAAACGCTACCGAGCGTGTCAACAAAATGGGTGCGGCAGGATCTAAGGCTGAGGGTGCGTTGCAGGCTTTCGACCGTTTTGAGCAGCAGGCACAGGAACGCTTGGATCGAGCCCGAGCTCTCGGCTCTCTCAACGAGGTTCCTAAGGATGAAGCACAGTCGTTGGCGGATCTCTACAAATCAGGCGGAGGCGCAGCTCTGGACGATGAACTGGCCGCACTCAAGGCTGAGATGGGATTGGCTCCTGCTGTTCCTGTCGATGATGAAATCGCCGCCCTCTACAGCGAAATAGAAAAGGATGCCTAAAGGTTAATTGCTAAATAAAAAATCACCCGCCCCCAAAGGGCGGGTTGATTGTATGTATACTAAAATCGCTATGCTAAGCGACTGTGTTCAGTTTTATGCCCAAATGCGGATTGCTGATTACATCTATCTGCTCTACCATGTGCTCTACTAATTTTTCAATAAAATCCGTACCCTGGGTTACCTGCTCTAAAGCAACTGCATAAATCTTGTCTCTAATCTTCATTTTCATCCTGTCTAAATAAAGATTTATAGACATTTTTTGCTTTTCTTCTTCTAATTCTTTATTCATTTCCTTATCAATCATTCTCTCAAATCACTCTCTTTTTTGTACAGACATATAATGTATATATCGGCATAATCTTGAATATTATAATACGCACAAAAAAGAAATTGTTAATCGGATATGGTAGGGGCGGCAATCTGCCGCCCGTTGGCATAAATACGGCGTTTTTATATCTGCGGACGAACGGAGTTCGTCCTTACAATCCGTGATAACCACGGGCGGCAGATTGCCGCCCCTACCGTAATTTGCGGGATTACACATAGGACGGTACGCACAGGGGTGCGTACCCTACTGTAAGCCCCTGCCCTCTTTGGCAAAGAGGGTGCCGCCGCAGCGGCGGGTGTTTTTTCGTGATGACCGCAAACCCTGTGGTGTTCTTGCCTCTCCCTTTGGGAGAGGTGTCACGCCCCGGCGTGACGGAGAGGGCAACCTTTTCGTGTCTTTTGTGTTTTTCGTGGTTTCGTTCCCCGTAACTGTCCATTGTCAACTGTCAACTGTAAGTTCATACGGCCAGTCGTTTTCGATGCCGCCCAAATTGTAGACACGCTCATAGCCTAAGGCTATCGCTTCATCGAGGGCCGATTGCGAACGTGCGCCCAGTACGCAGTAGAAGATTATTTTGGCGCTCTTATCGGGTATTGCCGATTCGAGAGCTCCGGATGAGATCTCCGAGAGAGGTACGTTTATGGCTCCGGGTATGTGACCTGCGGCAAACTCGTTGACCGTTCGCACATCGACAAACTGCGCATCGCCTGATTCCTGCTCGCTTTTTGCCTGTGCCGCTCCGATTCCATAATGACGCATGGTATCACCGCCTATTATATCGAACCAGAATCCCCCTCCCGCAAGCAGAACCTGTCCATCGCTATCATACGACATTGTCTTTATATCATTGTCCGAAACGACATCCATCCGGTTGCAGGTGGCGCATGAGGTGACGTTGACGAGTTTGCCCGAATCAGCCCCGAATAGCAGCTGGTCATCGTTGGGGGCGAAATCGTTGAGATTGATCGGCATCATCCCCACAAATGAGGTGTCGTTTATCATTTCCAGATTGTACTGTGACCAGGAATCGGCCAATCCGCTCGGCGTTTTGAATACGATCGGAGCGCCTTTTTCCAGTACAGAATCCCCGAAAACCAAGAACTCTCCCCCATAACTCTTGATCGCCCTCATGTTAAACAGGGTTGCGAATCCGTCATAGGTTTTGTTGTAATCGAATATCTCCGCCTCGTCTATGCCTCTCTTTTTTATTATCACATTGCTCTCGTATGTCACCGCAACGCAGTAGTCACGGTTTGCCGCTACCGATAGTATGTCATTCTTGACGCCCGACTTTATCCTTTCCCAGCTAACTCCATTCACCGATGTCAGCATTACACCCTTGCGGCCGACTGCGATAAAACTGCCATCGAAGACGGTCACCGACATGAGGTCGGTCTTTACAGGGGAGTCTGCCGGGGAAAATCCGCCCGTTCTGTCGCCCCTGAGAATCACCCCGCCGTCACCGACTGCCACAAAAATCCCGCCAGAGTAAACCACCCCGTTTAGATTGTGATCGGTCGGGCTTGCAACCGTTTCGGCATACCCGGGATAGAGCCTGTCTATCCTGCCCGCCGTTCCCACCGCCAGAAAATAGTCCCCCGCATAGACCGAACTGCGGTATCCCGCCCCTTCGACTGCATATCCCACAGGGCTTGTACATCCCGGAATCAGCATCATCAATGCACAGGTCACAAAGATTGTTATAATTTTCATATTCGACATTCCTTTCAATTTAAAAACACCCCGGCACGCCCTCCCCCCCCCCCCCCCCCCCCCCCCCCCCGCCCCCCGCCCCCCCCCCCCCCCCCCCCCCCCCACCCGCGACC
>Ga0099364_10014263_pt1 | contig 10589 bp, 6 predicted proteins | sample TergutTh196P3_FD_73070 | JGI IMG/M metagenome (GOLD analysis project Ga0099364, IMG submission 73070) | Microcerotermes parvus P3 segment gut microbial communities from Pointe-Noire, Republic of the Congo - Th196 P3 | ecosystem: Host-associated > Arthropoda: Insects > Digestive system > Gut ...
TCCGGCTTATGGAAGCCGGTTTTTTGGTCATGTCGACCAACCTTAATGACAAAGAAAGCGACGAGGAGAGCGACGAGGAAAGCGAAAAAGAGCCTTTTTTCATTTTACTGCCCAAGCTCCACCTGGTACGGTCAGCCTTGTTTTTTCCGAAATTACACATAAAAAAAAGTATCCGCCATTTTCTTTCCCGGTACGAACTTAGAATCGACACAGATTTTGACCAGATCCTGGACAATTGCATTCAAGTACACGGTTCATCCTGGCTTACTAAGCCGCTTGTTGAAATCCTTAAGGCTATGCGGAACCGGAAAAACTCGCGAGTTAAACCTGTTTCTTTTTCTGTATATAGAGAAGGAGAACTTAAAGCCGGTGAAATTGGCGTTGTTATGGGCCGGGTATACACCAGTTATTCGGGGTATTATATGGAAGACAATGCGGGAACAGTGCAAATGATCCTTATGGCTAAATGGCTGGAAAAAACAGGGTTTAATTTTTTGGATTTTGGAATGCCCCTGGAATACAAAACAAAATTAGGGGCTGAAGACATTAGTCCTCATCGCTTTGTAGAGCTTTTCCGGGCTGCGCGGTATTAGGTCAATCGGCTTATTCGGCAGCCCTCAACAAAGCTGGATAAACAGGGCTGGATATATCGTATAGCTGTGTTATACTCTTAGTATGGCCTTCGGTAACTTTACCGTAGAAAACGGCAAAGCACTGCCCATGGGCGCAACATTGACCGAAAAAGGTGTCAATTTTGCCGTCTTTTCCCGAAATGCTACTGCGGTAACACTTATTCTATTTGAATCTGCGGAACCGGGAAGTCTCTTTAAAGAATTCAAACTATGCAAAAAAACAAATCATACAGGCGATATCTGGCATTGCTTCATACCAGGTCTTAAAGAAGGTACCTGTTACCTATACCGGGCAGAAGGCCCCTACATTCCGGAAAAGGGCTTACGCTTTAATTCCAATAAAACCCTTTTCGATCCTTATGCTAAGGCACTTACTGATCTTTCGAATTGGGATCTAAAAGCAAGCGTAGGTTATGATAACTATGCAGCATCAAAGGATCTTTCCTATTCGTACAATAACGACATCAATACTAATCCCCGTTGCATTGTTGTAGACGATGCTTTTGACTGGCAGGGAGATCGCCCTTTAAATTATCCGCTGCGTTTCAGCGTTCTTTACGAGGCTCATGTTAAGGGCCTGACAAAAAATCCAAATTCAGGTGTCTCAGCGCCTGGAACATATAGGGGAGTTATTGAAAAAATTCCTTATTTAAAGGATTTAGGAGTTACAAGCCTTGAATTTCTTCCCATCCAAGAGTTTAATGAAAATGAACTTAATTCCATTAATCCAAAGAACGGAAAGCGGCTGGTAAATTATTGGGGTTACTCCACAATTGCCTTTTTTTCACCAAAAAGCTCATTTGCTTATGATTGCACACCAGGAGGGCAAGTTAAGGAATTCAAGGAGATGGTCAGGGAGCTTCATAAAGCCGGGCTTGAAGTCATCCTCGACATAGTTTTTAACCACACTGCCGAAGGCAACGAGCTGGGGCCTACCTTTTCTTTTCGTGGTTTTGATAATTCTATTTATTACATGCTGGACGAAAACCGGCGTTACTATAAAAATTATTCCGGCTGCGGTAATACAGTAAACTGTAATCACCCTGTTGTTCGTACTTTCATAGTAGACTGCCTCCGTTACTGGGTAATGGAAATGCATGTAGATGGTTTTCGCTTCGACCTTGGTTCCATCTTAGGCCGGGATGAAAACGGCCGCCTGATGGAAAATCCGCCAATGCTGCAGCGAATCGCCGAAGACCCTATTTTAAGCAATACCAAAATCATCGCCGAAGCCTGGGATGCAGGCGGCGCTTACCAGGTAGGCTGGTTTCCAGGCGGCCGTTGGGCGGAATGGAATGACCGTTACAGGGATGAACTTCGTAAATACTGGCGGGGAGACTTTAAACAGACCAGATACCTTGCGACAAGGCTTTCTGGCAGCTCTGATCTTTATTTAAGAGATGGGCGTAAACCTTTTCATTCAATTAACTTTGTAACAAGTCATGATGGTTTTACCATGAAGGATTTAGTTTCTTACGAAAGAAAACACAATGAAGAAAACGGAGAAAAAAACCAAGACGGGGGAAACAATAACAATAGCGCAAATTATGGAATAGAAGGTCCGGACGAAAAACTTGATATCTTTCGCATTAAACAAATTAAAAACTTCATTACATCTATGATGGTTTCGCAAGGCACTCCAATGATCCTGGGTGGAGATGAAATTGGACGCACTCAAATGGGAAACAACAATGCATACTGTCATGATAATGAAATCTCCTGGTACGATTGGTCGCTATTATCAAAAAATGAAGACCTTTTCCGTTATGTAAAAGAAATAATAAGGTTTCGCCTGCGTCATCCTGGTTTTATGAGGCCTGAATTCTATACCGGCATTGATGGTAATTATAATGCCATTCCGGACATAAGTTGGTTCGATGAATACGGAAATACACCTGACTGGGACAATATTGGTCAATGTCTTGCACTCAGGATGGATGGAAGCAAAGCTGACATATTAGCTGACAAGGACGACAATGATTTTTTTATAATGTTCAACGGAGGAGAAAAGACTGTTAACTTCAAAGTCTGCGATCCCATGGACAGTAAAAAATGGGTTAGGGCTGTGGATACAGGGCTCCCTTCTCCACATGATATTTTAGCGCCGGGAAACGAAGTTTTATTGGATAATCCTAACGAATATGCAGCAAAAGATCGCAGCATAGTTGTTTTAATCTCAAGGTTATTATACTAATGAATGAGAGCAGTTTTATTCTGGGCGTAGACTTAGACGGAGTGGTAGGAGATTTTTACGGCGCAATGCGGGAAATTGCCGCAGAATGGCTTAATAAACCGCTCGGATCCCTTACCACAGATGTTTCCTTTGGCCTTAATGAATGGGGCCTTGACGAATACGGGGGTTATGACAGGCTGCACCGTTATGCGATAACCCAGCGAAACCTTTTCCGCGACATGAAGCCCATTAAAGATGCGCCTGCCGTCTTGCGAAAACTATCCAACAAAGATATCCGTATTCGCATCATTACCCACAGGCTATTTCTAAAATACTACCACAAAACAACCATAACTCAAACAGTTGACTGGCTTGATTCCCTGGACATTCCCTACTGGGATCTTTGCTTTATGGCCGATAAGGGTGCGGTAGGCGCTCATGTGTACATTGACGACTCCACTACCAACGTAATTCGCTTAAGGAACCATGGCTGTAATACAATTGTTTTTTCCAATTCTACTAATAAAGAGCTTCCTGGGCCCAGAGCCAATAACTGGCAGGAGGTAGAACAGCTCGTGGTTGAAGCCTATAAGGAATGGCAAACAGGAACAAGGAATATGTTCCAATAATAAGAAAGCAGGAATAAAGATTGGACATAGTTCTTGCCACAATCAACGCAAAGTGGATTCATCCTTCTTTAGCTTTAAGGCTGTTAAAGGCAAACTTACAAAACCTGGAATCTTCCTGTGAAATTCTTGAATTTGCCCTGCGGCAGCCCCTAAACGAAAAGATCGAGCCGATAGTCGCCGCCCGGCCCCGGATCCTGGGGCTTTCCGTTTCGATATGGAACCACCTGGCCACTCTGGAACTGCTCAAAGCCCTGGAAACTGCCTGGCAGCAGGACTACCGCCAGGCAGCATTTGAAAAACGAGAGCCAGGGCAAAAACCCATCATCGTTCTTGGCGGCCCGGAAGTTTCGTGGCTGCCTGAACAAGCGGAAATATTTTATCATGCCGATTATGTAATACGCGGCGAAGGGGAAGAAAGCTTTCGCTCACTTTGTTCTGAGTTATTAAAAAAAAACCCGTCAGACCAAACCATCGATAAAAAAACAATCTTCATAAATCAGAGCAATACGATTGTTAATTTAAACGAAAATACTTCCCCTTATCGCCTTTACACCGATGAAGATCTAAAACAAAAACTCGTTTACGTGGAAGCATCCCGCGGCTGTCCCTATTCTTGTGAATTCTGCCAAGCTTCTGTTAGACATAATGCCGATGATGAAATACAACAGATAAGGCATTTTCCATTAGACATTTTTTTATCAGAGATGGACATTCTAATTAAAAGAGGCGGAAGGTCTTTTAAATTTTTAGATCGTACTTTTAATCTTGATATTAATCGTTCAAAAAAAATAATTCAATTTTTTCTGGATCGGATTAAAGAATTGCAAACCGAAATCTCTACAGCAAAAACAAAATGCACAGAGCAAGAGAAGCCCCTATCCGTACACTTCGAGATGGTTCCCTCCCGTTTCCCACAGGCCCTTTGTGAACTCCTCTGTCAATTTCCGCCAGGAACCCTCAGGCTGGAAATCGGAATCCAAACCTTAAACCCTGATACATTAATGTTAATCAAGCGTCCAATAAATTTTCAATCTTTAAACAGGCAGTCCTTGCCCCTTTTTCAGCAGCAGTCTGAAGAACTAAAAATCCTGGAATTCCTCCGCCGGGAAACCAATGCAATACTTCACGTTGACCTTATCGCCGGCCTTCCCGGTGAAGGCCTTGCATCATTCGCCGCCGGTTTCGACCGGCTCTGGCAGACGTTGTCAGGTGCATCTTCTTTTTCCAACGAAAATCATGTTTGCCCTTCCGGCAAGGCTTTCGAGATTCAGCTTGGTATACTTAAAGGCCTGCCCGGAACACCCATAGCGCGCCACAACGAAACTCACCGAATGAAACATTCACATAAGCCGCCTTATGAAGTGATTGAAACTGGCGCCCTTTCTGCCGCAGAACTGGACAAAATAAAAAACTTCGCCCGCTTTTGGGAAATCATCGTTAACCGCAATCCATTCCCCGATTTAATTCCACATCTTCTTCCGCCTGGAAAACCTGTTTTTGATAAATTTATGTGTTTATCGGACAGACTACTTGAACACTTTGGCAGGAACTGGGGCATTGATCGGGGAGAGCTTAAATCTTTTCTAGCATGTCAATTACCAATAAAGCAACATTCATAAAGAATTTCCTTTTCAAATGTATAATAATATTGCTAAAAAAGCAAAACGGAAGCGTTTGGAAAAACAGGCTTTGGGTAGCTTTTTGTCTAAAAAGGTGTTATATTATTGGTAAGGAGTTAAATTATGCCAGTAACACAAACGGCCAATTCCCCCAATTTTGAGACGGTGTGGGCATTAATGCAGGAAAACGCGCAACAGATGGAAAAAACCAGGCTCTCTATCCAAGAACTAAGAGATAGCCAAAAAGAAACTGATCGAATTTTGAAGGAACAGGCAACCGAAGCAAACCGAAGGATCGGGCATTTAGACAATCTTTTTGGCGATGTTGCCGAATATATGATTGCACCCAGTCTGCGTGAAAAATTCATAGAATTTGGATTTAAATTTCCAAAAGCCACACAAAATGTCAGTGTAAATGATAAAGATAACAATTTATTCTTTGAAATAGACGTTATGCTTGAAAACGGCGATAAAGCCATGCTTGTTGAAGTAAAAGCAAAACTAACCGAGGCACGTGTAAATGGTCATATTGAACGTCTTGAAAAAATGCGAAAATATGCAAATTTACACGGCGATTCACGTACATTTTTAGGAGCAGTAGCAGGCGTTGTAGTTACCGAAGAAGTAAGAAATTACGCATTAAATCAAGGTTTTTATTTAATTGAACCCACAGGTGAAAATTTTAATATTACTCCTCCGAATGGCGAACCTAAAGAATGGTAATTGTTGAAATGAATTCCTTACTAAATCGCCCTTGTACAGGGATGTACTTTCCTGGCTTAAGCACCCAATTTCATTTTATATTCCAATATTTTTAAACCGTCATCTAGTATTTCGTGGTTTTCAATTAATAGTATTAGGGGACGTAATTTTCCTACAGGCTTCATTGCCATTGCAGCCTTTTTTATTTCAGTGTCTACGTCTAATTCATAAACACCTTCCAAAGTTTTTTCTGTAAAATAAAAGGTCAACTTAAATCCTGTATTCCAAATTGAAAGCCAGCAAATATTTTTCTTTTTCTGCAATACTTTACAAAGCCAAGACTTTTGGTCTTTGTAATAGTTCCATTCCAGAACTAATTTTTGCCTATTTGTTTTTTCAATGAATTCCTGATATATTTTGTAACTATTCCCTAATGCTTTTTTCAGAATATCATTGCTTGGATCAACCATTGGGTCCAATAAAAGTAAATTTTCCATAAAACTTTTGTGCTCCTTTAATAATTATATACGTATTTTTTGATATACTGAAATCATTCAACCTTGAACCGGGAAACTTCCTTTATTAAAACGTCAATGGCATCACGGTTCTTGCGGCTTATTTCATTAACATTGTTTACTGCTAAATTGACACGTTCAGCTCCAGTGGACATATCATTCATTCCCGATGTGATTTCCTGGGTTGCTTTACCCAAGTTTTCGCCTTCCCGAATGACTTCTTTTACTCCTTCGAGCATTTCATTGGAGCCGCTCCTTACCTGGCGGGTTATTTCATTTACATTGCTGACACCTTGAAGCAATTGCTTACTCCCGCTGCCTTGTTCTTCCATAGCTTTACGGACGTTATCTTCCTGTTCTGCGACAATCCTGACATTTGAGTCAATAGCTTCAAATTTGTTGAGTACATTTTCAGTAGACTTGGTTATTTTGTCGATTGAGTTTTTTATTTTTTTAAGCACAGAACCAATAGTCTTTGATTGTTCGCTTGAACTTTCCGCCAACTTGCGGATCTCATCGGCTACAACGGCAAAGCCCTTGCCCGATTCGCCGGCGTGGGCTGCTTCAATTGCAGCGTTCATCGAAAGCAAGTTAGTTTGGCTGGAGATATTTTCCATCACCGCATTTATTTCTAAAAGGCCTTCTGATTCACGGGAAATTTCCTGTATGTCCGTAGCTACCTCGGACAGGCCGGTACGGCCAACATCTGATGCTTCTTTGAGGGTGTTTACATTACCGGAATTGTTCACAAGCGTTTCGGCAACTGAATGAATGTTAGCCACCATTTGTTCTATGGCACTTGAAGCCTGGGTTATATTTGCACTTTGGTTTTCGACATGGTCATTGAGCTTGTTGATATTTGCCACTACCTGCTCCATGGTTGAATGGGTCTCGCTCACGCTGGCACTCTGATTCAGAACACGGTCTTTAATGCTCTGTACATTAGCGGCGATCTCGTTCATTGCAGTAGCGGTTTCATTCATTTCGTTAGAAAGGGCTGTGCCTATTTCGGATAGTGCATGTCCCTCTTTTCTAATGTTTATAACCAACCCCTTGATTTTCTCTATTGTATGGTTGAAGTAAAGGGCTAGAAGGCCGATTTCATCATTGGATTTAACAGTGACATACTTGGTCAGGTCTCCTTCACCTTCAGAAATATCCTTCAGCGTAAGGGTTAATCGGCCTATTGGATTTGCAATCGACATTCCGACATATAACGCACTGGCAATGCTGATTATAAGGCAAATTATTCCAATTAAAATTACCAACCTTATGGTATTTTTTATATCCTTTTCAAAATCACTTCTTTCAATTGAAACAATAAGCTTCCAGCTGTTGTACCCTGGTATCTCCATAAAGGCGTTGATCCTGGATTCTCCCCCCTGGGTAAATGATGCAGTTCCCTGTTTTTCCTTAATGACATACTCCATCATATCAGCCAAGGATCGCAACGAAGGATCGTTGGATACCTCCTGAATGGGATTAAAGTTGGAATTTACCAGCGCTTGATCCGGATGGGCGATAAAATCCCCGTCTTTGTTTACCAAAAAAGCGTAACCACTTTGCTTTGTGGTCTTTACAAGGGCGAGAGCCTGCTCCAGGACATCCCGGGCATCCTTACGGGCCAGGAGTGTACCGATGACAGGAGTGGTCGGAAGACCGGTTTCGAATATCGGGGCTGCCAGCATTATAGCCATTGAGTTGGTAACCCGGTTAATAATCACATCCGACATCACTCTTCTCCCTGACAAAGCTGCCTGGATATATTCCCTGTCACTTAAGTTCCCGACATAACTATCCTCAATATTGGGGTTATACGTGGTGTAAGTTGAGCCGTCAGGATAAACCAGGCCCATATCGAACACACCTACGCGGTCAACATCGGGGAGGATGCTTTCCCGAACAACGCCTTCCCAGTCCATGGATCGGGTTCTGATGCGGTTGGCTACTTCCCCGAGCTGGATTAGCTGGGAATCAAATACCGCAGCAATAAGTTCAGCGCTAATCCTGGCTTCTGTGGAAAGTTCGCTGTAGGCGGTAGATTCCATCTTATCAGTTATTAAAACTTGCAAAACAACGGTGATACTGCCTATACTTACCAACAGTACCAAGCCAATAAGCAACGGGATTTTTATGCTTAATTTCATCATTTTCTCCTCTTTGTAACATTCCAGTTTAATAGCTAAAAGATTTAAACATTATACTATCATTCTTAAAATCTGTATACTTAATTTATGAAAAGCCGTTATGGAGTAACGCCCTGGGGTTCCTGGTTCATCGATGTACTTGACAGCTACGAAATGGGATCGCGGCTTGACAGAGGCAGAACCTACGCAAATACCGGGAAAGTTCTTTCCCTAAAGATAGGTACATGCACGGTATCTGCGAAAGTCAAAGGCAAGTACCGGCCCTCTTACCAAGTCAAAATTACTTTTCCCCCTCTTAAAGAAGCAGAACGGGTTTATAAAATAATAGAAGAAGACGCGCCTCTTTTGGCAAGTATTGCCGCAGGAGAATTGCCTGAAAGCTTTTTACAAAAACTTAAAACCAAGGGCATTAATTTAATACCACGGCGCTGGCAGGAAATGGACAGGTCTTGCACCTGCCCTGATGAATACGGCGACCCATGTAAACACATGGCTGCTCTTTATTTTATCATTGCAAAGGAAATAGATGCCGATCCTCACACACTGTTCATGCTTCGGGGCATGAACTTAACACATCGCTTCGGAAAAACTGCGGTTCACCGAATTATGCCTCCGTTCACGATTTTAGAAAAAGAAAACATTATCACGAAGAATCAGGAGTTAAGAGGAGAAGAGCCGGAGTTTCAGAGAACGGATGTTCACAGAATGTTTGAATTTGAAGAAATTCCCCACTGCACCGATTTAATCACGGTTTTACTTCCATCAGGGCCGCCTTTTTGCACAAGAGATTTCGCTGTTGTCATGGCGGAATTCTACCACCGATCCGCACATTACAGAGCTTGGGAATCTGCTGAGACAATAAATCAGGATGAAATGGAACATAGTTTTTCAAGGTCAGCCTGGACCATTTTTTGCCCCAACCCAGGCCCCGGAGCAAAAGTATTTCTGGATGCAGAAGACATCAACGGCAATGTAAGACGGCTTTCTCCTTGTGATGCATTTGAATACTTTGTAAATTTTACTTCGGACGATGGAACATCATCATACAGTTTTTTATTTTTTCTATTTAAATTTCTAAACTTGGTATGTTCAACCGGCGCCTTTATTCCCTATGTTTTGATAGAAGGAAAAACTCTAAAGATTATCTGGCGCCCTTTTGAAACTCTGCCCCCTGTTCAGAAAATGTTGAAGGCCCTTGCTCTCCGTGAAAGCGGTATGTTCGGCAATGTAAGCGGAAGAAGCGTAGTTGACCTTATCTCCTCGGCATTTCTAAACGATTGGGTTTACAGGAGATCCCTGGCATTCCACGGAAGTTTTGGCAGGCAGGAGGGCGGGCGTGAATATCAGGAATTTTTAAATCTCTTTTTTCTTGGAACCGGTATGGACATTTCTTCCCCGGTCAAGCGCAGCTTAAGCCAAACCATAGACAAGTGGCTTTCGGTATTGCACATTGATTTTACCGCCCACCAATACAGTCTCACTGTTAAAGATGTTAACCCAAAACGCAGTTCTGTTAAAGGCTGCAAATTTGCACTTTCCATGGATGTGTTAATAGAAACAGAAGAAGGCGTAAAGAAAATCCCCCTTTCAAAGTGCAAAGACTTAGAGATACTAAAAGCCCCTATTGCCCTTTCAAATTATCTACCGGAGATTCGTTCCCTTGCCTCACCGTCAGAGACTGCTCGTAACAATAGCGTAGAACTTTCCGAAGTCAGACTGCTTTCATTTTTGGATTCTGCCGCGCCTCTTCTTACCCGGCTTGGCATGACGGTTACCCTTTCCAAAACTCTTCACAGGGAATTAAATCCCCGTCTCCTTGTTAAAGGATCATCTTCACAAGAGAGCTCGGGGTCACTCAACCGTTACCTGGATTTTAACGTTCTATCAGACTTCAAGTGGCAGATAGCCATTGGCGATGAAATCATTACCCTGGAAGAATTTGAAAAGCTGGTTAAAGAAAAACGGGCCTTAGTTCGTTTCAGGGACGGCTTTGTAAAAATTGATACTGAAGAATTTGCCAGACTTTTAAGAAAAGCAAAAAATTCCACACCGGATTTGAATGATTTTCTAAAAGCCCATTTCTCAGGCGATTCTGTTCTTTCGTTTAACGCAAAGGAAATTATCGATAATCTTTTCAGAGAACAAAACCTGGCTCTTCCAAATACTCTTAAT
>Ga0099364_10014264_pt1 | contig 10589 bp, 14 predicted proteins | sample TergutTh196P3_FD_73070 | JGI IMG/M metagenome (GOLD analysis project Ga0099364, IMG submission 73070) | Microcerotermes parvus P3 segment gut microbial communities from Pointe-Noire, Republic of the Congo - Th196 P3 | ecosystem: Host-associated > Arthropoda: Insects > Digestive system > Gut ...
TGCGCCCGCCAGGTTCAATGACGCCTTAAAAAAGGCAACAAAAAACCAAGGCATAGCAAGTCCATTTTTAAAAAGGGCTTGATACCGCACTTTTTTATTAAATTGTGTTTATGTAATCCGCGGCGAGGCTTGGAACGCAAGACGCGGAATCACAACGTCATTTAGCCGGGCGCTGCGCCGGTGTTATGAGGATTCGTCCTCGTAAATTTCAGGATCCGCGCAATTGCTGCATAAATCTTCTTCCACCCAGTAACAGCCGCCAGGACATGCATTAAACCATGTGCAGCCGCAAACACGGCATTTTCTATTGTCTTCGCGTATTCTTTCATCATCACATACTGTTGTTTTATTTTTCATGCTCATTCGTCCCTATAATCACTATGCCCCAATCTTTCTACAGCGGATTCATCTGCCGGTCTTGCGGATATAATCCACTTAGGGTAACTGTTTACGTTCATTGCATTTCCGCATTTATCGCAGTTAAATGTGTAATCGGTGTTTCTGTCCTTATACATTCCTAATTGTGATAATTCATATCCATCATCAATTAGGTATCCGCAGTATGGACACAATAATTCATTCTCCCTATCTTCTGCGTAAAAGCATTCTCGGCCTTGCTTTTCGCAACTGTCTGTCGCAAGGGCGCATTGCTGGCAAATGTTATGTTTTTTCACAATTTTTCCTCCTTTTGTTCTTACCTACATATCAGGGATTTGGTTTGCACCATTTCGTTTAGCAGAGGATATAGACTGTGAATAGTAGCATATCCTGTTTCTATACTTAATCTTGTCGGTAAAAATCACTACTGCGCTTGCAAATGGGGCGGTAGATGAAACCCCATTAAACTTCAACCGTCCTCTAACAAAACGAATTTGCGCTGCATGTGGAAATATGTATTCATGCCAGTAGCTTCTATCCGTCGAGGAAACAATAAGGCAAACTACCGTACTGCCTTTTTTACTTTCAATGAGGGCTTTTTTTATCCAATCCGCTGTGTTCTCTCCATAGGGTGGATTCATAAAAACTACATCCTCTGACCAATCTTTAGATAACCCATCGTCAGTAAGGGTATAATGCTTCTCGCATTTACTGTTTTCATCCGTTGAACATGGGTCTAAAGTAAAATTAAACTCGCTATTCAAATCATCGTAAAAATCTTGCGGCGTGGCCCATTCATTGCTTTTGCTTGAAACCATTGCCTTTTGTAAAGCCAATAATTATCCTCCTAACCTGCTGAAAAGCGAGCGTAATCAAAGCGCCATAGGTCTTTATCGTTGCATTTCATTCCGCAGAAGTTACCACGTGCACCACAGAATTCACACTTACCATTGATTGCCCGCTCCATCGCGTCGCGTTCTGCTTTGTAGCGGTCGCGCTCGTCAGTCAACCGCTCAATCTCCGCAATCAGCCACGGAATGTCTTGGCGGGAATGGCTAATAAATTCGGCGTCCGATTCCAATATATCAACATAATAAAAACTTTCATCGCCGCCCGTTTCCTCCGGCGTTGCTTCGCCTACAGTTATAACCGGAAACTCTCGCGTCATGGTGCCAATCCCGCCAGCAACAGGGTGCGTATAATACGAAGCAAGGCTTTCGCTTTCGCCCGGTATATATTCCCACTCACCCTGCGTCGCCGCCTCGCACCTCGCCCGGATTTCCTCAAGTCTGCTCATTGTTATCCTCCATTTCAGTTTTTTCAAATCTCTTTTTACTTCATTTATCAAAAAAAGTAACAGCATGGCGGCGGCTTGGGTTTTCCTCTCGTGCGGGAGCATATAAATCCCGTCACCTTTCCGTCTTTAACAATCGGCTCACACGGCATGGCGCGCCGCCTCCCTCTCTTTGAATGCGCGAGCCGCGTCCCTTATATCCGCCTCCCATGTCAGATTTTCCCCCGTCGGGCATTCGCAAGAAAAATTTATCTTGCCGGTGGTAAAATCTATGTCGTATTCGTCGTGTTCGTTGTCGCATGAAGCGGCGTAAGGACATTTTATTGAGGCTATGACGCCCTCGTCCGCAAGGGCCTCCTCTGCCTGCTGTATGCCCTCACTCCAATCCCAACCGAGCACCCGGTAAAGGTCGTCGCATACGGCGCAATAATAAAAGTGGCAAAACTCGCCCTCAAACATACCGGCGTAACTAAGCATTTCCGAGCCCGCCGAAAAAATTGTCCCGCAGCACTCGCAGCGGTGCGGCTTGCGCGTTGATTTTATCGGGGTTAATCTGAAAAATTCGCTGCTCATCGTTATCCTCCATTTCAGTTTTTTCAAAAGTTTCCGTTATCTACGCCGCTAAGATATCTTAACGTTGTGCCTTTTGGATAAAGAGTTCCGCACCCCCAGCAACTATGAGATTTTCGGGTTTTAACGTGCTTATCGGTAAGTAAAGTCATTTTGAACCCTCCGGTAATATCAACGCCTGCCCGCAATTTCCGCAAAACGGCGTTAACGAATTTTCTACGAAATATACCCCACATGTTGGGCAGCGGTAATCGCCGACGGCGTGACGTTCTTTTTTAAGCGGTTGCGGTATCTGGCGTGAATCAAATACGTTTTTCCACTTGTTGCATTTTTGGGCGCAATGCGCATCTTCCGACATGTATCTTTCTACGCAAAGCCCATTCCCATTGGCGCCCTCATATTTGAAGTGTTCGCAATTACCGCAACGTTTTTCCATGTTCATGCCTCCATGATATAAATTTCTATCCGTTGGTTTGCTATGTATTAAAATCCCTATAATGCGTTCCCTTTTCCATGTGTGCAATTGTTGCCGCCGGTCTTTGCCACATGCTCTCGAACTTTCGCCAATCCGGGCTTAGTTTTGACTTTTTGTCTGCAAAGTCGCGGAATACCTGCGCTGATGGTAGCGCACCGGCATTATAAATCTCCTGCAACCTTGCTTCGTTTTTATCCATATCGTCACCGATTAGCGCATAGCATCTGATTTTCTTGCGGCTGAATCCCGACTTAACCAGTTTCTCACAGGCTCTTTTAAACGCCGGCAGCGCGGTGTCTGTGTCACACGCTAACCATAATTCGGCGATTCGAAGACTTGTAATTGCGCCGACAAAATGGTCGTCAATTAAATCAGATTGCAGTCCGCCTTTGAAACATATCCCGCGCTGGGTTTTGAGCATTGCGAACACCTTATCCTTGTGCGCTCGGCTTGATTGCAGAAAGTTATTGTCTTGGATGATGTTGCCCGCTGCAATCGGCAGTTCTCGGAGCCGCCCCTCAATCTTTGGCACGATACACCATGAGCAGTTGTTATTGCATCCGCGGGTAGTGAATATGATATTTGGCTTTATATACATGCCCTGCGTAAAATTGTCCGCAGGACTTCCAAACGCGGGGCCACCCAGCTTCACCGGCTTATTTGTGCGCCCCTCCCACTGATACGCCAGTTCTACCGCGTATGCTTTATCCCAAGAGAAAACGCAGGATATGTGTATTTCTTTGTGTTCCGGGAGCGGTATCAGTGCTGGCGGCAGTCCGATAAATGTGTATTCATCATCGGGTGTGAAACTGGTGCGCCGGGGAAACGCACGGATAATTCCGTTCACGATTCCCACCCTGCAAGAAATTCCTGGCCCTCAATTTGGCGGTCAAGATTTTTATCGTTCATCCACCATTCAAACACTTCGTCGCCCGATTTCCATGAATTCGGCATGTCATGCGGCACCTCTCTCAATATCAGCTATCGCCTTGAATATAGGATAAAACTGCTGTGGTACTACGGCGTTGCCTAAGCATTTAAGCCTATCCACGCGATTAGGGATATTGTTCGCCACCCTTGGAACGCCCATCGGCTCATTTGGCCAGAACTCACCATTTTTAGGCGGCTCAGGCAATTCAACTTCAATGTCCAACGCTGTCCAGCCCACCGGCACACCCATCATCCACTCAACCCAATCGGGATGAAGTTGGCCGCCGTTACCCTGTGACATGTTCCGGCGCTCATCTTCCGATATAGCCCCGTTATCTGTTAATCGTTGTAACTGCTGGTAGTTTCCAGTGCCGCCGCAAAGCCCCGCTCCGGTTGTCGGTGTTGGATACAATGCCACCATGCTCTGTAAATTTGGTGCGCCGGCTTGACCATTGCTGACGGAAGCATGACATCCCGCTAAAGGGGTAGGAAACATTTGCACATATTCGCTTGGCGTCGGGGTTCTATTTCCCCTGAAATCTCCACTCCTACCTGATGAAGATTCATTTGCGACCGGCGTTGTGAGCCACAATTGCAACCCGACTTCTCTCGTGCGGGGCGTCGACACCGCAAGCTGGAATAATAAATGTTTGGACTGTGTATCCGCAATCTTCGAGGTCTTGAAGGATGCTTGGGAGCAGCATAGTTTCTTGTCGTGATAGTACCGAGTGGTAATAATCCGCATCTGGGTTTCGTGCAATCTCACGGCTTTCCACTTCAAAATCCGAAGCCGACTCTGCCATACTGACGATTCCAGCAACATTCTCGCCAACAACCCAAGCGGGCCGGAGTTCGTCAATAACCCGGAGCATTTCCGGCCAGAGATAACGGTCATCGTCAACGCCTTTTCGCCGTCCTGCATGTGAAAATGGCTGACAGGGAAAGCCTCCGCTGAGAATGTCAACTGTTCGTAATCCTGTGCGCTCATGGAAACTCTCCTTTGTCAGTGTTTTGATGTCCCGCCAGATTGGTATACCCGGCCAGCGTTTTTGCAGTATCTTACGGGGGTATTCGGCCCATTCGCAAAATCCGATTGTTTTAAAACCCGCCCATTCAGCGGCTAAATCAAGGCCGCCGATGCCGCTGAATAACGATAAGTGCGTCACTCTACCACATCCTTATCTGCGCCTTAACCGCTTCAAGCCTTTCAGTTGCGGCGGTAAAATAATCCTTGTCAATCTCAAAGCCTACATGTTCAAACCCTGCGTTATGACACGCTATAAGGCTTGACGCACTCCATTTCATTCATCCCCAAAAATCCGCGAATTCAAGAGAAACAGAGGCAGAGGGGGACGCGACCGGTAGCGTGGGAAGCCGAGGCGGTGGAGGTACCGCCGCCGCTGTGGACAGTCGCAAAGGCGGTGGAGTTGCCACCATTCGCCGAGCGTGTCCAGTACCAACAACTGTCGCCATCTTCATTAAACCGCTTGCGGGCATCGCGATTTGCAAAAGCTTCGTATCTTTCGCCATCCTCATAATCGGAATAGATTGCGGAGCCGAAAAGCTCACTTTCAGATGGCAGGAACAGCCGGTCTTTCGTTTTGAATACTTCTCCCTTGGAGTTGTGCGTGATTTTCTCAACGGTACGAATGTGTGCTACAAGCTCGCTTGGAAGCTCGTTGATAAATTCCTCGTTCAGATATTCGCGAAGTTCTGTGTCAATCCAACCTCTTTCGCAGGCCCCGTCGTGCATACGCCGCGCCGGAAGCAGCGTTTTCGCCATGAGAGTGATGGTGTGTTCCGTTTCCCAATCAGCGAAGGGGAAATCGTCGTCAATCGTTTCGCAGTCGAATCCGATGGGTTCAAGTTCATAGCCGCCGATTTGCACAACACGGTGAATCTTGAAAAATTCACGGGCCTTGCCGCTTCTCACGATTTCGCTTAACTCATCAATGATTTGCTTGTCAAGAGTATCGGGTAAGAGGCCAAGCTCCCGTAATTGCTCGTCGGTAAGTTCCGTGGTTTTGCCGTTAATGCTGATGAAGTTTTTCATGTCCTGCTCTCCTTTGTTTTTTTATCTTTTTCCCTCACCATGCGGGCGTACTGCCTCATGTAATCACAAGATATGTTATATCTTGTGTATTGCATCGGTCTATGCTAAAATGATGTTACCCCTTATTTGTCGCTCGCTGGAGTTTTAAACTCCAGGGGCGGCGCTTTCTTTTTCCTTGTGCGCGGTATCGGCTTATGGTAAAATTTGTTTGTATAAATTGATTTTAGCCGTTTGGAGCGTTTTGTTTTAATCTATCGCATAAAGCCTACGCTTTAAAGCTGCTGAACGTCTGCAAATCGGCGTTTTTGTGTAGTTGCATCTTTTTTCAGGCATCCAGCCGGGTTTGGTGTGAAAGCGGCTTATCGGCACAAGGATTGATCCATAAGCATTCTGTGCGCGAAACACCGCGTTCCGCTGTTGTACCGAGAGATTCCTTGCCCCAACCACGCAGGAGATCATTATAAAGATCGTTATCGTATCCGGACAGTAAAACCATCCCTTCATGCTGCAACAGTACCTGTAACAGCTCCTCATGGTCGGCGTCCGTCATTTCATGATTGTATGCGTTACAGCTGGCAGTCCGCTTGCTTTTAAGGTAGGGCGGATCCGCATATATAAGAACCGCAGAACCGTTATATCTCTTAATGACTTCCAGAGCAGGGCGGTTTTCTATCTGAGCCTCAAGAAGCCTGACTGCTGCTTCCCGGACGACCTCCGGCAGCCTAGACCACAGCTTTGGATTGTCCGGGCCGCCGTTAGGCCCACGGCCAGTAGAATTGCGCCAGCCGTTACTTTTATGCGGGAACGCCCCAAAGGTCTGCCAGCACCTTATGCAGAAGCGCCGGGCGCGTTCCAAGTCATCACCTGCAGGTTCATACGCGAGATTACGCTCCTCGCGCGCCCACGGCGTAAACCCTACTACCTTAGCCAGCTCGTCCGGGCGCTCCCGGCACATACGAAAAAAATTGACTATCTCGCCGTCTAAATCATTCACTGTTTCAATCCTGCTGGGTGGCTTGTTGAAAAAGACGCCGCCGCTGCCGAAATATGGTTCGAGATAGCTTTCATGCCTCGGCATATGTGATAGAATCCATGGCGCAATCCGCCATTTGGCACCGGGGTATTTAAGGATTGGTTTCATTTAAAACCGTGTCCTTTCTTTTCGTTACTTACACCACAAGTTACACCGCTTATATGTGCATATATAGACATATTTTCACCTTTAAATACAAAAAAGAGCGCCCCTTTGCTTTAAAACAAAGGAGCGCTCTTTTTAATGAAGTGTCGTAGTTACCACATTTTTCAATGTTTTTACTTCATTTTTCTACTGGCTGCCCGACTAGGATTCGAACCCAGACAAACAGAGTCAGAGTCTGCCGTGCTACCGTTACACAATCGGGCATCACTCGTTTTGTGACTTCCATATTATATCCCTTTGTTATCACATTGTCAAGAGGCTTCACACGCTTTTAACCATCAGTCAAAAATATGATCCCCGCATATTTACAACAAATTTCAGCCATTTTGTAAGCCAATGTAAGCCAATACTATAAAATCACGCCCCCACATTCATTTTGCAGGAGCGCGATCTTCTTATTTTGGGCCCAGAACTTTATCCATGCTTTTTGAGAATTTTTCACTTGCTAAAATTAGATCCTGTTTGTTTATCGAGTTGTAAACCCGCATTACCATGTCCATGCTGTTGTCGCCCATCATAAGCTGTACTGTCTTAGGATCTAACTTATGTACCTTGAATAACCTTGTGCAAAACGTATGACGGAAACGATATAGCCGATAAACACCGCCGTCCAGACCATTTCTTTTTAGTTCTTTCTTATACTCAAACAAGTAGTAATCTGGAAGACCATGTTTGCCGTCTTTCGGTTTGACGAACATATAGCCATCTGTACCGTTGGCCTTCATCATTTCAACTAGCTTCTCATTTTGGATCATCAGCGTTTGCCACTCTTTGACCGCATCCAAAACCTTGTCGCTGACACTAAGTACGCGCCGCGCATACTCTTTTTTCGTACCCCGCTCATTTTTAAGATGTTTGATTAACGGTTCAGCTTTGCTTGTGGCTTTCGTCTCAATGTCTGCCTTTTCTGTTTTACTGAGCGCACGTTTAAAACTGACGGTCTTTTTTTCAAAATCGAAATCGCTGAACCGCATCGCCGCAGCTTCCCCGGGTCTTGCGCCGCTATACAGCATAACCATGACCATCGTTTTCAACATGGGTTTATTGGATAATGCCTGCAATATCTTTTTGACCTCGGCATCCGTCAGAGCCTTTTCCGTATCCTCATCAAATTTCTTGGATTCCGGTTTTTTAACATCTTCCAAAAGGTTGTCGGATATGATACCTTGTTTTTTTGCGTATTTAATAACACATTTGAGGTTGACATACACTTTGGAGATATGCTGTTGGGAATACAAACTGGTTTTTCCTGCTCTAGTATATGTCCTGCTCGTCCATCCGTTGAGATACCGCCGCAAACTATCCTCCGTAAGCTCCGACATTTTATTGTTTCCTATGTCGGCTATGATTGATTTTGATAGTTTGATTTTGCCCGCGAAAGCCCTGTCACTACCTTGACCTTCGATGCTTTCAAGATATTGATTATAACATTTTTCCAAAGTCAAATAATTCCCTGTTGCTGTTTCAGGCGGCAACGCAATACCATTTCCCATAAACTGGTTGTATACCATCCACGCTTCAGCTTCTGTCTGGGTACTTAGAATTTTTCTGTTGCGTTTGCCGTCTGGCTTGTAACCAAGACTAAGCGCCACTTGCCATAGTTGCCGATTCTCGTTATAGAACACCGACCCTTCACCATTTCCACGTCTTGTCATCTCGTCAAATTCCTCCTCGCTCAAATTTTCTATAGAGTAGGGAGGATTGTAACGCTGTCCTTGCAAGTTATCGTGAACTGGTTGTGAATTTACCGCTTGTAGAATCGCATGGGCATCTTCTAATGTGAAAAGCTGTTGTGCCATCTTGCTAAACTTTCTGACGGTGCGCACCGTCTTTTTATTTCAGCTGATGGCTCATTATATTCTATATTTATAAGTGCTTTCTTAGAATCTTCGACTGCATATACACCCCAAAAAATACTACGTCATGTTTCATGACGTAGTATGTATCTGGTGATTCCCATCACAAATCTTTAATATGATTTCCTGTCCATGATAAATTCCTGATCAGCGTTTCAAACTTTCTGCCGTATCGAAAGTATTTTAACATACCTTTATTATTGAAAAATTCGGCTCTTTCTTTGGTTTTGTACACTCTCACAAACTCGGGGATAGTGACCATAAACTCACTGTTTTTTTGTTTATTATTAAAGACATCCGCGATGCATAACCTTGTCAGCGATTCTAAAGTGAGTATCTCATAAGGTATGTCACCGCCCACATATTCTTGTTCCTGCATATTTAATGGGTCAGCAATGATATCCTTATATAATTGATCCTGCTCTTCATCAGAAAGTTGCTCAACTTCCAAATAGTCAATGCTTTTTTCATCAACCCAATCATCTTCAGTATATTTAAACCCTGTTAATAAACGTATTTTACCATACCAGGCGGCATCTGTCAAATGGGTTGCGTGTCTGTAGCTCTGTATGATTTCATCAATATAATTATATTTCCTATCTATTATACTGCTATCGTCACTATCGAAGTTGTATAAATCACCCTCTGCGGCGAAATCAAATAAGAATGATGTGTTATCTTCCGAAGATATAACGAGTCGGTCAAATGTTTTGTATATATCAAGAATTGTCTTGATAATCAGCCAATTTACACGAATGTTAAAAGACCGACGCCGCCGTTCAGCCGCATCATCAATAAGTAGTTTCACGCGAAAACTGTCTTGGACTATAATATTATTAGCTTTACAGCCTTTAGAAAAAGTAATGATATCTCCTGTGTGCGCTGTCAGTTTTTTTTATTTTTATTGAGAATGTCTGTAAACGTGATTGAACCATTAACCACAAGCCACCGCTCAGGATATTCAAACCGCCTTCTAGGTATCGTTGTATCCGCATACTCCCGAGTAGGCACAGTATTAAAGTCGCGTGTATCGGTTGCTTTTTTAATGATAATATTTCGATCCTCTGCCATGCTTGCATCCCCTTATCAGGTGATTTGATTGCTTACAGCATAGCATAATATTATATTTACAACAATCAAAATTTTACATAAAGTCGAATATAGTCTCAGAGCTGATCCAGACCCTTGATATTTCCCCTGTAACGCACAGAACTCACTTTCCCATAGAGGAATGCCGCCCACGCCACGATAATCTACTGGCGCACCCGTGGGCTTTGTCTGGGTACTCACATACCCATAACCCGAGTCGATCCGAATGTATCTTTTATTGTCTGCACAGATATGGGCGTATCGACTGATATTGGAATATCAACCTGATTGAAAAATGTATTTATAATAAGCGCCCCTCACGCAAAGCCCCACCCTCAGCATATTTTTTTAAAACCCTTATAATCAGCTTGAAAACAGCCTCCTGTGGAAAATAAACACAAGCCCCTGCCCTTGCTTTCTATATTGAAAATCGTTGTCTGTTACCATGTAATCGCTTGCATATGTTGCGATTTCAAGTCGCATGACAACCAAAATAACACTATGAATTCACAAGATCTCAACAAGAACAAAATACGATATCATAATAATCTAATTCATTTCAAACCCCATTACATAAACGCAAAAAAATGGGTAGTCATAAATGACTACCCATCAGCCCGTCAAAGAACCCCTTGCCGAATGTGTGGCAAGGGGTTCAAAGCATCTAAAAGGCGTAATGTTGGCAAGAAAAAGTCAAGAATTGGGTGTTTCGCCGACCATATTGCCAGCTTTTTGAGGTTCATGGC
>Ga0099364_10014265_pt1 | contig 10588 bp, 20 predicted proteins | sample TergutTh196P3_FD_73070 | JGI IMG/M metagenome (GOLD analysis project Ga0099364, IMG submission 73070) | Microcerotermes parvus P3 segment gut microbial communities from Pointe-Noire, Republic of the Congo - Th196 P3 | ecosystem: Host-associated > Arthropoda: Insects > Digestive system > Gut ...
CAGCGATGGTTGCCGGGAAGCTGGAAATGATGCTGGCGAAAATCACCATAGATATGCCGTTGCCAATACCTTGTTCGGTGATGAGTTCGCCCATCCACATCAAGATGATTGAGCCGGCTGTCATGGCGGCGATAGAGAGGACCCACTGGATGGTGGTTGGTTCAATTGCGACGGCGGTGTTGCTGGCGATGACCTGCTGATAAAGGATGAAAATATAAGCGACTGACTGCAAGATGGCTAGCGGTACGGTGGCGATGCGAGTCCACTGGTTGATTTTGCGGCGACCAGATTCGCCGTCGTTATGGAGTTCTTCCATCTTGGGGATGGCTTTGGTGAGCAGCTGTGTCACGATTGAAGCGGTGATGAAGGGGGAGAGTCCGACTAGGATGATGGAAAATGAGGCCAGTCCGCCACCGGAAATGAGGTTGAGAAAACCGCCAAAATCACTACTCTCAATGAGGGTTTTGACAGCGTCTTTGAAGTTGGTGACGTCACCGAGCGGAACTGGAATGTGGGCGAGCAGACGATAGGCGATTAGAATACCGAAAATGATACCGACGCGCTTGAGCATGTTCTTATTCTTCAACGAACGGAAAATAGTTTTGAAATTCATGAATACCTCTAAATTACTTCACTTATATTACCACACCCCTCGCGACATTGGTAGAATTAATTGAATTATTCGGTTTTGGTCTTGAGGCGTTTTGGGGTGGCGGTTTTTGTGAAGCTGCCGCCGGCTTTTTTGACTGCGTCAATGGCAGTTTTGCTGGCTGCGCGAACTTTTAAGTTGATTTTGGCGGTTAATTCGCCGCGGGAAATTACTTTTACTTTAGCGAATGGGCTGGATATGAAGTTGTGCTGGGCGAGTACGAAATTGTCGACATCACCTTTGAGGGTGTTTAGGACGTCGGTGTAGACGACTTCGGCTTTATCGTGGATGCTGGTAAAGCCCTTGAGTTTAGGTACGGCCTGCATGATGGCGCGTTGGCCACCCATGAAGCCAGCTGGCATTTTGCGATGGCCGGAACGGGATTTTTGGCCTTTGGTGCCGCGACCAGCGGTTTTGCCTTGGCCGGCGGAGATGCCGCGACCGACGCGTTTGCCGGATTGTTTGGCGGTGACGTTTAGTTCATTGTATTTCATCTTATTTCTCCTCGGCTTTCTTGGTCGCTGGCTTTGCTGGCTTGTCGGCTTTGTCAGTGGGCTGTTTCTCGGTCTTGGTGTTGAGCCAGTTTTTTCTGGGGACTTGTTGTCTTAGACCTTCAATGACGGCGTAGGCGATGTTGATTTTATTGGAGCTGCCGTGAGATTTGCTAATGAGGTTATTGATGCCGGTGAGTCCGATAATGGAGCGAACCACGCCGCCAGCGATAATACCGGTACCAGGGGCAGCTGGTTTCATGAGAACTTGGGCGCCGGTGACTTTGGGTTCAACTTCGTGACAAATGGTCTCGTCGTGCATAGCGAAGGTAATCATGTTCTTTTTGGCGCGCTGCTCGGCTTTGGCGACAGCGGAGGTGACGTCGGCACCTTTGGCTAGGCCAACACCGACTTTGTTTTTGCGGTTGCCGATGGCGACGAGGGCTTGGAAGCGGAAGCGACGGCCGCCTTTGACGACACGAGCCACACGACCGATATTAATCGTGATGGAATCAAATTCTTTGGGAGCTTGCTCCTCGGCAGCGCGGCGGTTGCGACGATTGTCGCGGCGGGCGTTGCGAAATTCGCGCTCGGCTTTTTGTTCTTTTTCGGCGACCACGGCGTCTGCTAATTTGGTGGTGCCAGATTGGTTGATGACTCTTGGTTGCTTGTTTTCCATATTAGAACTCCAATCCTTCCTTGCGGGCGGCTTCTGCTAGGGCGCTCATGCGGCCAGCGTAGAGGCGACTGCCGCGGTCGAACACAACGCTGGTGACCTTGGCTTTTTTAGCTTTTTTGGCAATCTCGGTGCCTACAAAGGCGGCTAGTTCGGTCTTATTGCCCTTTTGCTTGCTGCCAATGGTGGTAGCGTAGGCGAGCGTGGCGCCTTTGTCATCATCAATCACCTGAGCGGTGACGTGAGTATTGCTGATATGAACGCTGAGACGAGGGCGCTGGGCAGTGCCGTGAATCTTAGCGCGGGTGCGGTTTTTACGAAATTGTGCTTTCATGGCTACTTCTTTCCTGCCTTTCCGGCTTTGCGGATAATCTGTTCGTCCGCGTATTTAATTCCTTTGCCTTTGTATGGCTCTGGCTTTTTGAGGCTGCGAATTTCTGCAGCGGCCTGGCCAACTTTTTGCTTATCAATACCTGAAACGGTGACTTCGAGTTTGTCAGTTTTGAGCTCGATGCCTTCTGGTGCGCTGTATTTGACTGGGTGGCTAAAGCCAAGTGCCATTTCGATTTGCCTGCCTCCACCAGATAGCCGGAAGCCAACACCGTTGATTTCGAGCTTTTTCTCGAAACCTTTGGTGACGCCGATAACGGCGTTATTGATGAGCGAACGCTGTAGGCCGTGATTGGCTTTGCTGAGCGCCTCATCATCTTGACGGGTGACAAGAATGTTGCCGTCAGTCAATGTTGTTGTGGTATTTTTTTGGACGGGGACTACGAGAGTGCCTTTTGGACCAGCGACGGAAATTTCCGTTTGCTGCACCGTAATTGTCACGCCCGCGGGAACCGCTATGGGTAGTTTTCCGATACGACTCATATTCTTCCTTTCCTAATAAACCTTAATTAATACTTCGCCGCCTAGGCGTGCTTTTTTGGCCTCGGCGCCGGTCATGATGCCTTTGCTCGTACTGATAAGGACGGTGCCACGACCAGATTTTACGACTGGGACTTCGCTCCAACCTACATAAACGCGACGGCCAGGCTTGCTGACTTTCTCGATAGCGTTGATGTGAGCAATGGTATTTTCTTTGTTAATAATGATATGCAAAATGCCGCGAGGAGAGGCCTCTTCAACATTAACTTTTTCGATATAGTTAGTCTTTTGCAGCTTTTCGGCTACGGCGACTTTGAGTTTGCTGGTGGGAACACGAATTTCGGTTTTGCCCACAGCGATAGCATTTCTAATCCTAGTGATGAGGTCTGCTATGGTATCGGTTGATTGTATAGACATATGATTTTCTCCTTCCTACCAACTGGCCTTAGTTACGCCCGGGATTTCGCCTTTGCTGGCTTTTTCACGGAAATTAATACGGGAAACTCCAAAACGACGCATATAACTGCGGGGGCGGCCATCTAGCATGTCGCGGTTTTTGAGGCGAGTGGGGCTAGAGTTGCGCGGCAATTTTTGGAGGCCTTCATAGTCGCCGATAGCTTTTAGCTCGGCGCGTTTGGCCTTGTGTTTGTCGTGTAGTTTTTGCCGTTTTTCATCACGGAGTACTGCTGATTTCTTAGCCATTGCTTTTCTCCTTTTTTCTCTCAAATGGCATGCCAAATTTTTCTAACAATTTGAGACTACCTTCATATGAGCCGTTCTTAATGACAAATGTGACCTCGATACCATGAAGCACTGGGGCATCTTCGAAGCTAATTTCTGGGAAAATAGTTTGCTCTTTGAAGCCGATGCTGTAGTTGCCTTGGGCGTCGAAAGATTTGCGCGAGACGCCGTGAAAATCACGGACGTGAGGTAAAGCGATGCTGATGAGTCGGTCGGCAAACTCGTACATCTTGTCGTTTCTGAGCGTGGTCAAATAACCAACTGGGGCACCCATGCCTTTTCTGACCTTGAAGGTGGCAATGGACCGTTTGGCTAAACGATTAGTGAAAGTCTGACCGGTAATTTTGCTGATGGTAAGTTCAACTGTTTCGACGAAGCGTTTGTCTTCGCGTTTTTGGCCCACACCGCTGCTGACAATGATTTTCTCGAGCTTTGGTATTTGATTGATGTTGTCGAGTTTGAGCTCTTTTTTGAGTTCGTGTTTGAGCTCTTTGTTGTAGAGAGCTTTAAGTCGCGGTTCCATTATTTGGCCTCCTTTTTATCAGCTCGTTTTTCTAGCTTGAGGTTGGAGACATGAATGCCGCTATGGATATCTTTTTTGCCACCTTTTTGATACTGAGTGGGCTTCATGTGACGAGTGCGGTTGCCAATACCTTCTATGAAGACTAGCTTGTCGGCTGGTGCAACTTTTACGACTTTGCCGGTTTTGCCTTTATTGCTGCCGGCGATAATCTTGACCATGTCGCCGGTTTTAATCTGAGTTTTCATTAGAGTACCTCCGGCGCAAGGCTGATGATTTTGGCGTAGCCGAGCTCACGAAGCTCCCTGGGGACTGGTCCGAAAACACGGGTGCCCTTGGGGGTTTTGTCTTCGTTGACTAGCACGGCGGCGTTATCGTCAAAACAAATGGTGGAGCCGTCGGGGCGACGAATTTGGTCGCGCGTGCGGACAATAACGGCGCGGACAACGGCTTTTTTCTTGACTTGTCCAGTGGGAGAAGCGTCTTTGACGCTGGCCGTAACAATGTCTCCGACCCGAGCATAACGGGCTCGAGTGCCGCCGAGAACGCGGATGACACCGAGTTCTTTGGCGCCAGAGTTGTCGGCCACTTTTAGTCGGGATTCTTGCTGAATCATGCCGCCTCCTCTTCGGGTTCTATTTCTACGACGCCTTCTTTGAGCTCGACTTTGCCCTTGGATTTTTCGATGATTTCGGCGAGAACCCAAGTCTTGGTCTTGCTGAATGGTCGATGCTCAGCAATGACGACCTTGTCGCCAATGTGGGCGGTATTTTTTCCATCATGAGCGCAGTACTTGCGCGTAACGGTGAATTGTTTTTTATAGACGGGGTGAGTCTCGCGAGAGGTGACAGTGACGGTAATCGTCTTGTCACGCTGGTCGGAACTCACAACTCCGGTTAGTGTGCGTGCCATTATTTGTCTCCTTTGCTGGCGTTAATCTTCGTTAGGATACGTGCGATATCTTTTTTAATCGCCTTGATTGCGTGCGGATTTTGTAGGGTCGAGCCGAGTCCTTGTCGGGCGACGAGGAGTTCTGCGCGCTTTTTGGCGAGCTGCTCGGGAAGCGGAAGCGCGCTAGTTGCCTTTGCGTCTTCGGTGGCTTTTTTGACAGCCTTTTTATCAACTTTCTTGTCGGCCATTTTATAGCTCCTCTTTCTTAATAGTGCGGGTGCGGACAGGCAGTTTATGGGAGGCAAGACGGAAAGCTTCGCGGGCTTGTTCGTCGGTGACATCTGCAATTTCAAACATTACGGTACCAGCTTTGACTTTGGCCACGTGGTATTGTGGTTCGCCTTTGCCGCTGCCCATTTTGACATCAAGCGGTTTTTTGGTGACTGGAATATGCGGAAAAATGCGAATCCAAACTTTGCCGCCACGTTTGACATAGCGGGTGATAGCTTGGCGAGCGGCTTCGATTTGTCGGCCGTTGATGCGCTCGTTATCGAGGCTGAGTAGGCCCCAGCTGCCGAAAGCCACTGTGTTACAGCGGGTGGCGACGCCATCGTTTTTGCCCTTGCGGACTTTGCGATGCGCTTCTTTTCTGGGTGCGATGAGAGTTGCCATATTATTTCTCTCCCTTGTAAATCCAAACCTTTACGCCGATAATACCGGCGATAGTTTTGGCGTGATGGACGTGGAAATCAATGTCTGCGCGTAATGTGTGCAGTGGGACAGAACCTTCGATAAATTTTTCGCGACGGGACATTTCGGCGCCGTTGAGACGTCCAGCAACTTCGATACGCACACCTTTGGCACCAGCGTTCATGGTACTGGCAGAAGCCATTTTGACGGCGCGGCGGAAATTCATGCGCTTGCCGAGTTGGAAACCAATATTTTCGGCGACTAGTTTGGCGCTGAGTTCTGGTTTTTTGACTTCTTCGACGTTGACACGAATTGGTCCGTTGGTGATTTTTTCGAGTTGTCTTTTGAGCTCATTGATGCCAGAGCCTTGCTTGCCAATTACGGCGCCAGCTTTGGCGGTCTGAATAATGATAGTAGTGAGGTTTGGCGAGCGCTCGATGTTGATTTTAGAGATAGTGGGGCGAGCTGCAAAACGCTCCTCGATGAGTTCGCGGATTTTGACGTCCTCGATTAGCCACTTTTTAAAGTCGCTTTTGCGAGAAAACCACTTGCTGCTCCAATTTTTGGAGACTTGGAGGCGGTAGCTGATTGGGTTAACTTTCTGTCCCATTACTTTTTCTCCTTTTTCTCTGCGACTTTGGCTGGTTTTTCCGCAGTCTTAGTTGCAGGCTTTTTCGCTTTCTCTTCGCCGACGACCTCGACAAAAATGTTGGAACTAATCCGTTCAAATGGAAGGGCGCGACCGCGGCTGGCTGGTACATAGCGACGGATGCGGGTGCCGGCGCTGACAGTGATGCGGGAAATTGCAATTGTCTTGGTGTCGATGCTGTTGTTTTGTAACAGATTCGCTTTAGCGGACTCGATTGCTTTTTTGACCGCTAGTGCAGAGCGACGCGGGGTGTTGTCAAGAATGACAATGGCGTCGGCAACGTAACGGTCGCGTACGAGCGCGGCGACAATTGAGGTCTTGCGCGGTTGGCTATCGACCCCTTTGATATATGCGTAGGCTGCTTTCATTATTTATTTCCCCTTGCGGCGGCAGCTTCTGCAGCCTTTTTACCACCATGTTTTTTGAACTTGCGGGTTGGGGCGAATTCACCCAGCTTGTGGCCGACCATATTTTCGGAGATAAAGACTGGAACGTGAACTTTGCCGTTGTGGACGGCAATTGTGCGGCCGACCATTTCGGGGCTGATGCTGCTAGCGCGAGCCCAGGTTTTGATAATAGTGCGGTCCTCGGCGGAAAGAGCTTTAACTTTTTTCTCAAGCTTGTAATCCACGAAAGGACCTTTTTTAAGAGAGCGTGACATGTCTAACCTCTTTTCCTTTCATGACGACTGCGAACAATCATCTTATTAGTTTTCTTATTACGTCTCGTGCGGTAGCCTAGCGTCAGCTGGCCCCATGGGGTGCGCGGAGGTTTGCCAGGGCCGTGTCGACCGCCGTCACCACCACCATGTGGATGGTCGGTGGCATTTTGGACAACACCACGGACAGTTGGACGAATACCTTTGCGGCGTCTGCGACCGGCAGCGCCGATTTTGATATTTTGATGTTGGACATTGCCGACGACGCCAATGTTGGCTTGACAAGTGACGAGAACTTTGCGAACCTCGCCTGAGTTGAGACGAATGGTGGCGTAGCCGTTTTCTTTGGCCATAAGCTGGGCGGAAGTTCCAGCAGCGCGGGCAACTTGGGCGCCCTTGCCGGGAGTGAGTTCAATCGCGTAAATTTGGGTACCGACTGGGATTTGCTCAATTGGCAGACGGTTGCTGGTTTCGACGGGAATATCGGTGCCGACTTGGATAGTCTTGCCTTTTTTCATGCTAGTGTCGGCTAGGATGTAGTAGAAAGTACCGTTCTGGTCCTTGACCCGGGCAATGCGAGCACTGCGGTTGGGGTCGTATTCAATTTCTTCGACTGTAAGTGTCAGGTTGGGCGGGAGCGTGTGCGTCAGGATACGGTAATGTCGTTTGACGCCGCCGCCACGATGACGGACGGTAATACGGCCTTGGTTGTTCTTGCCGGCAGTTTGTTTTTTGGCTTTAGTGAGACTTTTGAGGGGTTTTTTGGTGGTAATTTCGTCAAAATCCTGAGTGGTTTTCTGCCTTTGCGCCGGAGTGGTTGGTTTGTAAAATTTGATACTCATTATTTGTCTCCTCGATTGCCAGTGCGGCGCTTAGCGAATAGGCCAACTTTTTTGGTTTCGGTGGGTTGTGCTTCGTCGGTAGCTTTGATGGCTGTAGTCTTGGCGGTGTCGGCGGCTTTGGTCTCCTCAACGGCTTCTTCATCAAATACTTTGATTTTGTCGCCTTCTTTGAGTGTGACATAGGCAAAGTGCCTATCTTTGCGGTAGGTTGTGCCTGGGTAGGTTCGTTTGCCACGGCTAAAGCGAGTAGGCTTGCCCTTGCGCTTAAGAACACGTACGGAAATTACTGAGACTTTGTATTCTTTTTCTACAGTTGCCTTGACGGCCTGTTTGCTAGCATTTGCGGGGATTAGGAAAATATACGTGCGCTTGGTCTGCTGCGCATAGGCTTTTTCGGTTTGAATAGGACGAATTAACATTATTTAATCTCCTTTCCGAGTAGCCAGTTTTCAAGAATAGGTAGTGATGCTTCGGTGATGATAATTTTGTCGGCATTGAGGATGTCAAAGACATTGAAGTAGCTGGGGCGGATGACTTTGACGTTGGGGATGTTGCCGGTGGCACGCAGGATTTGGTCGGTTTTGGCCGGAACAGCTACAAGATACCTCTGGCCGGTCTCGATGCCAAGTTCTTTGATGGCGTCTTTGGTTTTGCCAGTTTTAGCGATGAAATCTACTACGGTGGTGATTTTTTTGGCTTTGTGTTGGATAGAGAGAGCTTGACGGACGGCCTGAATTTTAGCGGATTTACTGAGCTTCTTGGTGTGGTTCTCGTTGCCAGTAGGACCAAAGGCGACGCCGCCATGACGCCAGATTGGGTTGCGGGTGGAGCCAAAGCGAGCACGACCGGTGCCCTTCTGGCGCCAAGGTTTTCGGCCGCCGCCGCGAACTTCGCCGCGCTTTAGGGTTTTGGCTCGAGCGGAGCGAGAATTGGCAAGATAGGCATCGTAGGCCAACTTGACCAGTTCGTGGTTGTCAACGGTAAGGTTGAAGATTTCTTTATTCAATTTTACTGCGTCTGCCATGGCTTACTCCTTTCCCCTGACAATAATCAAGCCCCTTTTGGGACCAGGAACGGCCCCTTTGAGGCCGAGCAGATTGTTGGCGGTGTCGATGTAGGCGACGACGAGATTCTTGACGGTAACGCGGTCTGCGCCCATGCGACCGGGCATTTTCTTGCCCTTGAAGACTTTTTGGGGATACATTGAGCCGATGGAACCAACTTTGCGGATGTCGCCCTTGAAGCCATGGGTATTGCGGGATTCGTTGAAATTATGGCGCTTAACGGTGCCGGCGAAACCTTTACCCTTGCTGATGCCGGTGACTTCGACTTTGTCGCCGAGTTCAAAATTGGCAACGGTGATTTCGCTGCCTAGAGTAATTTCTTCGGAGACCTCGTCAATGCGAAACTCGCGAATGTATTTTGGTGTTAGTGGTTTGCCGGATTTTGTCGCGCTACTCGCGGACTTTTCTGCGCTACTTGCAGATTTGTTGGCGTGTCCGGTCACGGCCTTGCTCAGATTTTTGCCCTGACCAAATGCCACTTGCACGGCGCTATACCCATCGTTGTCGATGGATTTAGTCTGAGTCACAGTGCAGGGGCCGGCTTGAAGAATAGTTACAGGGGTAACTACGCCATCTTTGCCGATGATCTGGGTCATACCAATCTTGGTGCCGAGGATGAACTTCATCTGTTTCCTTTTCCCGTTAAAATCACCTAGCTTGTGGGTGGTTCCTGAAAATGGCCTATCCCTTGCGCTAGAGCGATTGTTGTTTTTATATAAATATACTTCCGTATTTTATCATGTCGTACGGGGGTAAGTCAACTACTTTCTTGGCGGGGCATTTATTGTGACTTTGCTATACAATTAAAATCATGAGAAATGACAAACGGACGATTGCGGCATACGAAAAATATGCTCAGGTCTACGACGAAGAAGTGAAAGATTTTTGGGAAAATTTTCCGACAGAGTTTATCAATGAGTTTTCAGCCGGCCTCCCTGGTAACCGGGTGTTGAGTTTAGGCAGTGGGAGCGGGCGCGATGCTTTGTTATTGCGAAATTGTGGCCTTGAGGTGATATGTGTAGATGCTTCAAAAAAGATGGTTGATATTACCTCGTCTTTGGGCTTCGAGTCGGTTTGTGCGACATTTACGGATTTTGATTACGGCTCAGAATCCTTCGATGGTATTTGGGCCTACACATCGCTGATACATGTCCCGAAACTTGAAGCAAAAAAGATTATCAAGAGGATATGTGCTGCCTTGAGAACGGATGGGTTATTTGTTTTTGGTGCCATTGAGGGCAAAACGGCAGGCATGATTGAGCGGGACACGATGCCGGGGTCGTTGCGTTTTTTCAAGCTGTATGAGCGTGACGAGCTTAGGCGCTTGATTGAATCTTGTGGATTTGATTTTGTTTACGAATGCGATTATCAGCCAAACACTAAGACATATTTGAACCAAATCTATCGAAGACTCGGTTAGCCTGACGTCGCCCGGGTTAGTTGTAGTTGTAAATAATGGTGCCACTCAGAAGACCCTAGTAGCTTCTCGCAACAACACGGTCGTGAAAAACCATTCAGGTCTTTTTGTGCTGGCCGTAATTACATCTATGATTGCAAGCTACAAAATCACATCTTGATTTCAGCGTCGACGCCGGCGGGGAGGGATAGATTCTGGAGACTATCGATGGTTTTTGGAGTGGCATTGAGAACGTCGATGAGGCGTTTGTGCACTTTCATCTCGAAGGCTTCGCCGCCAGTCTTGTAGACGTGGGGGCTTTTGACGACGGTGAAAGTTGAACGCTTGGTTGGCAGCGGTACTGGGCCGCTGACTGTGGCGCCGGTGCGAATGGCGGCGTCGACGATTTGTTTGGCGCTTTGGTCGATGATGCGATGATCCTAGGCCTTGA
>Ga0099364_10014266_pt1 | contig 10588 bp, 10 predicted proteins | sample TergutTh196P3_FD_73070 | JGI IMG/M metagenome (GOLD analysis project Ga0099364, IMG submission 73070) | Microcerotermes parvus P3 segment gut microbial communities from Pointe-Noire, Republic of the Congo - Th196 P3 | ecosystem: Host-associated > Arthropoda: Insects > Digestive system > Gut ...
GCTTATGGAATTTGTTGATAATGCAAGGCTCATACCCTCTACATTAAACCTTCAGCCGTTAAAATATTATATTATAAATTATGATAAAAGAGATTTAGTCTTCCCGCACTTGAGATGGGCAGGTTATCTTAAGGATTGGGACGGTCCCGAAAAAGGTGAAAGGCCGTCTGCATATATCATTATCCTCTCTGATAAGAATATATCTTCTAATGTTAAATGGGATCATGGAATTGCCGCACAGACAATACTTCTAAGCGCAGTATCAAAAGATATGGGCGGATGTATGATCGGAAATATTAATAGAGAGGGTTTAGCCCAAACATTAGAGATACCGGATAATTACACAATTGAATTTGTTGTAGCTCTCGGATTCCCTAAAGAGAAAATAATACTTAAAGAAATAAATCCGGGTGATGATATTAAATATTACAGAGATAGTGAAGGAACTCATTATGTTCCTAAACGTAAGCTGGCGGATATAATAATCAGCAAGAAATAAATATGACAAAAGACGAAGAGTTTATGGAGCATGCCATCCGGCTTGCTAAAAACGCATATCTGAAAGATGAAATACCTGTAGGAGCGGTTATAGTAAAAGATAATGTAATAATAGCAACAGGTTCAAACGAAAACAGAGAAAAAAAAGATGCTACACTGCATGCAGAGATCATTGCAATAAAAAGTGCATCACTCTATTTAAACAATGAAAGACTTTCAGGGTGTGATATCTATGTAACAAAAGAACCATGCGCCATGTGCGCCGGCGCAATAATCCATTCAAGGATCAGGCGCGTCATAATAGGAACAGAGGATATAAAATACGGCGCATGCGGCACAGTATTTAATATTTGCGGAAACAGCATGATGAACCATATACCGGAGATTAAATTCGGCGTACTTCGGGATATGGCATCTATGACGCTGAAAGAATTTTTTCAGGGAAAAAGAAAAAACAGCTTATAACTCTATATTACTAAAAAATCTGTAGCAACACCTTTTTTCAATTTTAAAAGAACAAGCGGTATAGATTGCATTTTCTCCGGATTATTATCCTTACTAATCTTTGTTGTTATTTTAATAGATTGAGGTTCACATTTCTCATGGGAAAATTTCAGAGTAAATTCAACCTGATCTTTTTTACCCATTTCACTCTCAACATATTTAGGCCAAAAATGATAATAACCCTTTGTTGCTGTTGTTGATATATATGGATTTTTCCAGCCCATATCCATCATTTCAACAGGTTTATTGTTGTATAAAAGTGCTACCTCAACATCCGGTATAATCCCTAATGTTGACTCTTCAAGTATCTCACCCATAATATACGGCATTAAACCTGAAATATCTTCCATTTTTATTTCAGGAATTTCCGGATCAGTTGATCTTCTTTCAGAAAAGATTTTTATTGCTTCATATGTTAAAAATAGTATATCCGTCTGTTCCTGATATTTGAACACAGGATTTATTCTGTTGTGTATAATTCCTCTTTCACCTGTAACATATCTTGGAGGAACACGGTTAAGTACATATGCGATTATATCGCTTCTATGGAAATTTATATTTTTAGAATCTTTATCATTTTTATAATCTTTATCATTTGATAAAACCTCATTTACAGTATCTTCAACTATCATTTCAACAAGATTAAAAAATTTCTTGACATTCATCATGGATTATTTCCTCCTTATCTTTTTTTCTTAAAACAGATATCCAATATTTCAATAATATCATCTGTAGTATAAAATGTCAGCCCTTTTTTTATATATTTTGGAATATCTTCAATATCTTTTTTGTTACCTAAAGGGATTATTATATTTTTAACATTAGCCCTTTTTGCTGCAATAACTTTTTCTTTTATTCCTCCAACAGGGAGCACTTTTCCTGAAAGTGTAAGTTCTCCTGTCATTGCAAAATTATTCTTTGCCATAATGCCTGTTATCATGGAATATATTGATGAAGCTATTGTAATACCTGCTGAAGGACCATCTTTAGGAGTTGCTCCGGCAGGTACGTGAACATGTATTAAAAAATTATCAAAAATATCTCTTGCTTTTTTATCATTTTGTAAATGATGATTAATAAATGTATATGCAATATTTGCAGATTCTGCCATAACATCACCCAATTGTCCGGTAAGTTTAAGACCTGAATTGCCCTTATCCTTTACAGCAATAGACTCAATTGTAAGTGTTGCCCCACCAAGAGATGTCCAGGCAAGTCCTGTAACAATCCCAGGTTTATTTATTAAAAGCTTTTCATCTTTATTATATATATCTGTTCCAAGATATTCTTTAATCTGTTTATCAGTAAGATATCCTTTTGGAATGGGCTTATTCTTCGCGACAAAAGTTGCAGTTTTTCTGCATATTTTTTCAATATTTCTCTCAAGATTTCTAACTCCTGCTTCTCTTGCCCACCCATTTATAATGGCTAAATAACCATTTTTATCTATTTTTACACTCTCCTTTTCAAGTCCATGCATTTTAATCTGTTTTGGAAGGAGATATTTACGTGCAATCTCATATTTTTCCATATCTATATACCCTGATAGGCGTATAACCTCCATTCTGTCTGCCAATACTTGAGGAACAGTATCAAGGGTATTTGCTGTTGTTATAAAAAGTACATTTGAAAGATCAAATGGAAGATCAATATAGTAATCTCTAAATTCTACATTTTGTTCAGGATCAAGAACCTCTAACAATGCAGATGCGGGATCCCCCTGATAGCTTTGCCCCATTTTATCAATTTCATCAAGCATAAAAACAGGATTATTTGTTTTAGAAATCTTCAGTCCCTGAATTATTTTTCCAGGCATTGCCCCTATATATGTCTTTCTATGACCTTTAATTTCAGCTTCATCTCTCATACCGCCAAGAGACATCCTAAAAAATCTTCTATCAAGGGCTGAGGCAATAGATCTTCCAAGGGAGGTCTTTCCAACGCCGGGAGGTCCCACAAGGCATATAATAGACCCTTTAGCATGAGGTTTAATCTTCCTAATGGCAATAAATTCAAGTATACGTTTTTTTACATCTTCCAGACCATAATGGTCCTTATTAAGAATCTTTTCCGCCCTGTCAAGATCAATAGAATCAACGCTAACCTTATTCCAGGGGATTGAAAGAACTGTATCTATATAACTTTTTGCTACAGAATATTCAGATGATGATGGATCTAAAAAAACAAATCTATCAAGCTCCTCAACCATTCTATCATTAACTTCTTTTTTAAGTTTCATCTCCTCAAGGCGTTTACGCATAGCTCTTACTTCTGAGTTTTTTTCGTCATCATCAAGACCAAGTTCGATCTTTATCGCCTTTAATTGTTCACGAAGAAAAAACTCCTTCTGCTGTTTATCAATCTTCTCGCCAATTTGGAGATGGATTCTTTTCTGAACATCAACAACCTCCATCTCCTTATGAAGAAGATGCAATACCTTCCCAAGTCTATTCTTTACATTAATTGTCTCAAGGACGTCTTGATATTCATTTTTTTCAATATTAAGCAGAGATGTTACAAAATCTGCAATCTTACCAGGTTCTTCAACATTGAGCATTGTAAGCTTCATCTCTTCGGTAAAAAGCGGATTATTATCAGAGAGCAGCTTTAACTGAGAAAGAACCTCCCGGGTATAGGCTTTTATCTCAATTTTATTTTTTTTATCTACTATATCATCAAGATATTCCACTTTAGCTTGAAGATTTTTTTTCCTTTCTATAACATCTTTTATTCTAAACCTTTTTACGCTATTTATTAAAACATTTATCCCTTCATCAGGGAGATTAATTTTTTTCAATATCCTGACTGCTGTTCCATAGACATAAAGGTCTTCAAAATTAATTTCATCCTTATCATCATCTTTTATCAACACAAGCCCTATTATCCTTGATTCATTGATAACACGGTCAATTACTTTAGTAAACCTGCCATGAGATATTATCAATGGTGTAACAATCCCTGGAAAAATAGGGCGATACCGGATTGGTATTAAATAAAGCTGTTCAGGGAGAACATGATCTACAGAAATGAGATCCTTATCAATAATATCAGCATTTATTGTAAATTCCGGTCCTTCATTCATCATATTATTTATTCCTATAAATGACTCTCAAAATTAACCATAAAGGCTACTAAATAATTATACAGTCAATAATCAAGGATTTTTTTGCCATTTTAGCAAATAATGATCTTAAATTCAAGATATTTATTAAATTTGGAACTATTCGATATTGTAGTTCCCGCACTGATTCTGAGAAAAGAAAAATGCAGCAAGGATATTTTGAACTATTCGATATTATAGTTCCCGCCCGCCGGAGGCGGGCGGGAACCCAATTGTAAAGAGTTGTTTAATAAATTTAAATTAATCAACTATAATTTGTTATTGACAAATGCTTATTAATACTTTAATAGGGATATATAATATATAAAAAAAAGGATATGGAGAGTTATTGTGAATTCGGTTACTGAATATACAAATATTAAATATATAAAAAATATCAATGCAAGTAATAAACTTGATGCAATTGAAGAATTGGCAAAACTATTTGATGGGACTAATCTATGTAATGATATAGATTCTCTTATTAATGCTCTCAAAGAACGTGAAGATATTATGAGTACAGGTATCGGCGCAGGAATAGCTATTCCCCATGCAAAGATTCCATCTGTAAAAGAGATGGCTTTTGCAATAGGAATATCAAAAATAGGGATAGATTTTGATTCTATGGATGGATATGCTGTTAATCTAATAATTCTGGTAATTGCAGGAGAAAAACAGCATAAAGATTATCTTAGACTTCTTTCTAACATTATGGCAATACTAAAAAAAGAACCTATAAAAGAAAAAATTATTAGTGCAGTATCTTCGGAAGAAATTTTTAATATACTTAAAGATCAACCATAATAAAGTACGCATTCTGTATTGTCGGAGTTATACTGCCTCACCAAAAAAATTGTTGACAAACTCATAAAATATAAATACCATCAAAAATAAAATCAGTATTTTATGAAAGTATATCACGGTGGATATGGGGCAGTTGAAATGCCTCAAATTTTAAAAAACAGTTTTGGGTTTTGGCAAAATTTAAATACCCAACACACCAAATTTGCTTTTGTAATAAAAAAGCATTAAAAACTTTGCAATTTATTGGTAATAATAAAATTAAACAATTATGACAGGCAGAGAAGACAAAAATGCAAATAATCTGTTTTTCCTTTGCTCTTTGATTGAATATATAGGCAGGAAAACAAAAAATCATCGTAATGTGGTTGTAAATGCCATTGGGAAAAAAGATTTACAGCATATTTTTGATTTGGCAGATATTTATCACAGCGAAAATATGGATAAATTGGCGTTTGAATTTACAGAAAAGCATAACATAGAAAACGGAATATTTGACAATGTTGCAAACGCAAAATACTCAATACCAACTCATTGGGATATTGGGAAAGTGTATAAACGTTTAATTATTGACATTAACAAAAAAGAAAATAAATCATTAATTGATATACTTTCAGAGGTTTATAATTCGTGGTTGTCGCGGAAAATAGAAAATTTCAATAGCAGTGTTTATTACGAAAGTCCTGAATATCTTTTTCAGTCGTACTTGAAGGGCGACAACTTATAGAAAACACCAGCGCCTATATCAGATGCAACGAAAAAAATGTGTCCATTGACAAGTTGGTACGTTTATATGCCTCAAAATGTGCTTGACAAAAAATACAAACTTAAGTAAGCTAAAGACAGGCTTAATAGAATTGGGCTTGAAAGATATGAGAATATAAATATGTTTTCAATAAAAGAATCTTTGGGAGGTATACTATGGAAACAAAAGTAGACATGACTTACAGATTTTTGTGGGACAGCGAACCCACAGAAGAACAACTTCTTGTCATCATGCAAGAAGTTGCAGAAGATGTGAGACATAGTCAGGAAATAGTTGCTAAACAAGTGCTTGAAAACATAAAAAAAGAATCTGCCCGACTTAGTTCGATAGATGAAGCTTTATAGTGATAAACACGCTAGAAAAACCAAAACTACTTATAATTGCAGGTCCAAACGGTTCCGGGAAGACATCGGTAACTGATAAAATATTAAAACACGAATGGGTTGAGGGGTGTGAATATATCAATCCTGATAATATCGCTCGCGACATGTTCGGAGACTGGAATTCACCCGAAGCGGTGCTAAAGGCTGCTCGCTATGCTGCTAATGAGAGAGAAAAATGTCTTGCAGAGAAACATAGTTTGATTTTTGAAACAGTTTTATCAGATTCTGATAAAATTTCATTCGTCAGAAGAGCTAAACAAGATGGATATTTTATTCGTCTTTTTTTCATTTGTACCGACAACCCTCGAATTAATGCAGCACGAATAGCTCACCGTGTCATGATGGGCGGTCATGATGTCCCTATTCCAAAAATCATTAATCGTTATTACAAATCTATAGCCAACTGTAAACTACTTGTTCCTCATGCGGATAGGTTGTATGTGTATGATAATTCCATTGAAAACACCCTTCCTGCACTGCTATTCCGTGCAACTGATGGAACATTAACTAAACAGTATTTTCCTATCCGTGATTGGGCTAGTATAATTTTTGAGGCAGTTTTCAAAAATCAAGAAGGTTGATATTATTGTCGAATTTAAGAATAGACCTGTAACACTTTTAGATTTCTACGGTTTTCAACAGGAACTTTCAGAATTGCTTAAAGTAGATGTGGATATTTTAAAATCACCGCTATCAGATGCAACAAAAAAAAAATATGTCAATTGACAAGATGGTACGTTTATATGGTTGACATGAACAAGAAAGATGAAGTTATAAAAAATAAAATCTTAAAGAGGAAATATAAATGACCGAGAGAGAATACAATTTTAAAGATATAGAGAAAAAGTGGCAGAAAGTATGGGAAGATAAAAAAAGTTTTCTTAGCAGAGTTGATAATAATAAGCAGAAATTCTATCTGCTTGAGATGTTCCCTTATCCGTCGGGTCGCATACATATGGGGCATGTGCGTAATTATACAATTGGTGATATTGTTGCGCGCCACAAAAAGATGAAAGGATTTAATGTTCTACATCCAATGGGCTGGGATTCATTTGGTCTTCCTGCTGAGAATGCTGCTATAAAAAACAATACTCCTCCATTTAAGTGGACATCTGAAAATATAGAGAATATGAAAGAGCAGTTAAAAAGGCTCGGTTTTTCATATGACTGGTCATGTGAAATAGCTACATATAAACCTGATTATTATAAATGGAACCAGTGGATATTTATAAAAATGTTAGAAAAGGGTTTAGCATATAAAAAGATTTCATCAGTCAACTGGTGTCCCGATTGCACTACAGTTCTGGCAAATGAACAGGCAGAAAACGGAATATGCTGGAGATGTGATTCTGAGGTTATTCAAAAGGAATTAGAACAATGGTTTTTTAAGATTACAGATTATGCGGAAGACCTCCTTGCCGGACATAATGAAATAGAAGCAAACTGGCCCGAGCAGGTTATTACAATGCAAAGAAACTGGATAGGTAGATCAACAGGCGTAAAGGTAAACTTCAAACTTGAATCCGGCGAAGACTTCCCGATCTTCACAACAAGACCTGATACAATATTCGGCGTAACATTTATGGTTATTGCTCCTGAGCATCCGCTCCTTGAAAAAGTATCAGACCAGAAAGTACAGGATTTTATCAAAAAGGTAAAATCCCAATCTATGATTGACAGAACCTCTGAGGATAAAGAGAAGGAGGGTATAGATACAGGCATAAAGATTATTAATCCTTTTAATGGGGAGAGTGTTCCCCTATATGTCGGTAATTTTGTACTAATGGGTTATGGGACAGGAGCTATTATGGCAGTACCGGGTCATGACACCAGAGACTTTGCATTTGCTAAAAAATATAATCTCCCAATAAAGATTGTTATAGATATTAAGTCATCTCCGCTTAAACTTGAGGAGATGAGCGATGCCTATACAGGTGAAGGTATATGTGTAAACTCCGGCGAATTTACAGGGATGGACAATCTTGAAGCAATAGAAAAAATTGCCGAATATGCAGAAAAGAACCGCATCGGTCAAAAAATGATAAACTATAGGCTAAGGGATTGGGGTATATCGCGTCAAAGATATTGGGGATGCCCCATACCTATAATCTACTGTGATAAATGCGGCGAGATACCTGTACCTGAAAAAGACCTCCCTGTTATTCTGCCTGTTGATGTAGACTTTAAGGGTGATGCAAATTCTCCGCTTACAAGAATGCCTGAATTTATTAATACAACATGCCCCAGTTGCGGAAGGCTTGCAAGGCGTGAAACCGATACTATGGATACATTTGTAGATTCATCATGGTACTATGCACGCTTTACATCTCCTGACAGTGAAAATATCTTTGATAAAGAAAAAATAGATTACTGGATGCCAGTTGATCAATACATTGGCGGAATTGAACATGCTGTAATGCATCTTCTATATGCAAGATTTTTCTCAATGATACTTTACGATTTAGGATTATTAAAAAACAGAGAGCCCTTTACAAGACTACTTACACAAGGGATGGTAATTAAAGACGGCGCAAAGATGAGTAAATCAAAGGGAAATGTTGTTGATCCTGACGAGATAATACAGAAATACGGAGCAGATACCGTAAGACTGTTTATGCTGTTTGCTTCACCTCCTGTAAAGGACCTCGAATGGTCTGATAAGGCTGTTGAGGGGAATTACAGGTTTTTAAACAGGATATGGAGATTTATGCAGAAGCATAGAGAACTATATATTAAAGATTACTCCATTCCGGAACAGTTAAGCGCCGAACAAAAAAAACTCCGCATTGAACTTCACAGAACTATTAAACTTGTAAGTCACGATATTGAAGAGAGGATGCAATATAACACTGCTATTGCAAGAATGATGGAATTAGTTAATACACTATACTCCATCCCCGAAGAGGAACTCCATACAGATACGGGAAAGATAATATTCTCTGAAGTAGTTGATAAATTTCTCCCTTTGTTAAACCCGATTGCTCCTCATTTTGCCGAAGAACTATGGGAGAACTTTGGTAATAAAACACTGCTTGCAGATTCCGAGTGGCCTGTATTTGATGAAAAATTTACCATCCGCGACGAGATAGAGATAGTATTTCAGATTAATGGAAAGATTAAGTCCAAGGTCAATGTAGCCTCTGATATTACCGAAGATGAAATGAAAAAAATGGCGCATGAGAATCAAAAGATATCCGAACTAATTGCAGGCAAAGACATTGTGAAAGTAATTGCAGTTCAAGGTAAACTTGTAAATATTGTAGTAAAATAATAAAAGAATTTACCACAGAGTTACACGAAGTTTTGCACAGAGAGCACGGAGTAAGGATAGGGTTTATTTTTCAGTAAGTAAAAACCTAATCTTTCCTCCGTGTAACTCCGTATCTAAAACTCCGTGCAACTCCGTGGTCAAGGAAAATCCATGAAGATAGTAATCGCATCAGACCATGCAGGTTTTAGATTAAAAAAAATTCTGAAAAGACATTTCACAGAACATGAATTTATTGATGTCGGAACAGATTCTGAAGATTCATGCGATTATCCTGATTATGCAATTTTAGCAGGTGAAAAGATCATTTCCGGAGAGGTCGAGTCAGGTATTGTTATATGCGGAACAGGTATAGGAATATCTATTGCCGCAAATAAAATAAAGGGTATCAGGGCTGCTCTTTGCTTCAATGAATATATGGCTGATATGTCAAGAAGGCATAATAATGCAAATATTCTTGCACTTGGAGAAAAGGTTATTGACGACGAACTTGCAATAAGAATTACAGATACATGGCTAAAATCTAAATTTGAAGAGAAAGATGAACGCCATGAAAGGAGGATTCAAAAAATAGTAAAAATTGAATTATCTTAGTTGATTTTGCCGATAAATTATCCATGAAGGACAGATATTTAAAAATAATAATCATAATACTTGCTGCACTGCTTACAGCTCAGACAAGAGATGCCATAAATACAATAGTCATTACAGATGTTCCCAATAGCTCTCTCCATAATGTAGAAAAAAAACCTATGCCGGATGGAACTACAGGCTATTTTATAAATAATATAGACTACTCGGACGTTAAAGATCCTCTATTAACCGATCTACTCATAAAATTTGATAAAGAACCTGATAAATATACAAAAGACGATTCCAAAAAATACAATATTTATTCTGCAAGTTACCAATTTGTAAAAGATGGTATTGGCACAGGCTCTGCATCATTCTTTAAAAGCGATCATATAGTTATGATTAATTCTTCTGAGGGTTTATGGTTATGTAATTTTGAAGACTTAGGCTCATTCAATATTGAATTCAGATTTAAACCAGCCGAACTAAAAAACGGAAGTACGCTCTTTTCAATTATCGGATATTTTTCAGGTGTAAAAAAGGGGATAGAGATAGTAATAAAAAACCAAAGCATCTCTGCATACCTTTACAATATGTTTAGAGCGCCCGACGGTAAATTAAACAGCGCTTCTCTTATTAAGGGTCCTAAGATAAATAAGGGAGAGTGGCATCATTTTAGTTTAAGCTTTAATAGA
>Ga0099364_10014267_pt1 | contig 10587 bp, 12 predicted proteins | sample TergutTh196P3_FD_73070 | JGI IMG/M metagenome (GOLD analysis project Ga0099364, IMG submission 73070) | Microcerotermes parvus P3 segment gut microbial communities from Pointe-Noire, Republic of the Congo - Th196 P3 | ecosystem: Host-associated > Arthropoda: Insects > Digestive system > Gut ...
GTGTATCTCCTTGCCTCTCCCTTTGGGAGAGGTGTCACGCTGGGGCGTGACGGAGAGGGCGGCATTTCGTGTCTTCCGTGTATTTCGTGGTTGAAAAATTGTAGCAAAGGAGCCAACATGAATACAATACATCTGAATACCACAACTGAATATGATATATTTATAGGCGGCGGAATACTCGGCGGATGCGGGGATATTTTGCGGCGGTATTCGTCTGCGGGCAGGGCTGTTGTCGTCACCGATGATGTTGTTTCGGGTTTGTACGGCGATAGGGTTCTGCATAGTCTTGCAAAGAGCGGGTTTGACTGCGATATGTTTGTCTTTGCAAACGGGGAGAGCTCCAAAACCCACAGGACGCTGACAGAGCTGTACGATTTTCTGTGCGGCAGGCAGTTTACCCGAAAGGATCTGCTTGTAGCGCTGGGCGGCGGCGTTGTCGGTGATATTACTGGATTCTGTGCGGCAAGCTGGCTCAGAGGGGTCGATTTTGCACAGATTCCCACAACCCTGTTGGCACAGGTGGATTCGTCTGTCGGCGGCAAGACGGGGGTCAATATCCCTGGCGGGAAAAATCTCGTGGGTGCTTTCAAACAGCCTATAGCCGTGATCTGCGATACCGATACGCTATCGACACTGCCGCCGGATATTTTCGCAGGGGGTATGGGCGAGGTGATAAAACACGCCGCTATCAAAAGCTCCGAGCTGTTCGATACGCTCATAAATGGCGATATACACACAGTTCTCGATGATGTTGTGCAAAAAAACATCGCAATAAAGAGCAGGGTAGTGGAGGCGGACGAGTTTGAGCAGGGAGAACGAATGTTGCTCAACTTCGGTCATACGCTGGGACATTCTATCGAAAAGACCCAGCGGTACAGCGGACTGTCCCACGGTATGGCGATTTCTGCCGGAATGGCGATGCTGACCAAGCAATCGGAAAAAGCAGGTCTGACAAAATCGGGAACCTATAGCAGATTATGCCAATGTCTGCAAAGGCACAATCTGCCTGTCGATGTTGATATTCCTATCAAAACGCTGATAACAAACAGCGCGTCTGATAAAAAACGCGCTGATGACAGTATAAACTTGGTTTTGTTACAGGAGATCGGCAACAGCTATATAAAACCCTTTACTATGGCAGAATTTGCTGAGCTTTTGGTGTTATGACGGGATTTTTTTCACTGCTGTTATTATCACCATCTGACATGGCGCTGATATAGACATTGGCATTCATACTGCCGCCCTCGATGTGTCCTATCAGGTTACTGACAAAAATATCTTTGCCCTTCCACGCCTCAAACTGTCTTGCTATACCCCATATCGGAATGATTGCGATATGGGTGTTTTTGATTTTGTAGTCGATACGCAGGGTGTCGCCAATCAAGCGAACATCCAGCTGCGGATCGGCGTATCCCGCAAACTCTATGCCGTTTACCTCGTAAAAGGGCGGGCGAAACTCGATAACAAGCGTGTCTGTATCAAGGCTGTCGAGTGTCTCTTTGCCGCCTATATATGCGGGCATAAAGGGTCTGCCCGGAGGACCGCTGACGGTTGTAAAGTTGGTGTCGTCGGAACCGATGTCGATGTTTTTGCCCATGAGATTTATCCTACTGCCTTTGGGCAGATGCGAAACATCGACATGGAAGATCTCAAGATTGTCTTTATAACCGACCTCTCTCTCTGTCTCATGGTTTGTTACCGATGTCTGCCCGGTATTGTTGCCCTCATCGCTCCTGAGCGACAAAATCACAAGCGGAACGACTATAACGACAATCACTCCTATAGCGATGCTGGTAATGGCGACACGTCTTATCTTGAGTATATTGCGGCTGTTGTTGTAGACGGTATAACGGTTGATAATGAGAGAGACGGCGACAATAGCCAGCCACAATCCAATCGCCTTTACCATAAACAGCCCGAAAGACTGCTCCCTCACGATAAATGACAACAGGCTCGGGAGATACTCTATAACCCTGCCTATATACAGGATACCAAGAACAACAAGCGAGGTTAGGATCACGATCGCATAATAGGTCCACCTGCGGAGAATCGTACCGATAAGTTCCAGCGTTGCTATAATGATAAAGATGTATATAAGGAAGGTAAAGAACCCCGCTATAACAAAACCGGCGTTGAAATTCAGTGCAAAGTAAATATTCTCCGCAAAGTGTGACAGTAGTTTGAATGAACCGTAATAGCACAGATACGAGATAAGACTGATCAGCGCCAATATAATAGCTGCGATATAATATCCTGCTTGGGTGGTGACAAATCGGCTTGTGTTGGTCTGCGGAAAGACCGATAGTTTGTCATTCATGCTTCTATAGAGAAACATCAGCGTGATGTATGCTATGATAAGCCCGAAGAAGAAGGTAACCGAAAAATCAGGCATATTATAATAGGACAAACCCGGTGGACTGTTGTTATATAATATTGTCGATATAGGTGATGCGATACTGCTGATAAACATAAAAGCCCATGCCGATAAAAACCACGGAAGCACCTTCTTTTGTAATTGGAGTTTTACCTTGAGCAACTTCCGGATGTTTACCCACTCGTCTTTTAATCCGCCGGATGCTCTTTTGTTATCTACCATAAACATTCTAACTCATCCTCCTTATTACGCCGTGTTAAATAAACACATAGATCCTCCGCCCGAACAGACGAAATCTTCAGTCCCTGCGTCTTTGCCGATTCAGATACGCTCTCACTGATCGGCTCATAGACCACGGCATAGCAGGAGACCTCGCTCTGTTTGTGCGCTATTATATTCTTGCCTGCGATATATCTCTCCACAGCAGACGGCTCGCCGTCTATACGGTAGGCGCTCTGCCTAAGACTGTCGATAGGCTTGTGCAGAACAAGCCTGCCCTGCTCGATGAGCAGTATGTCGGACAATACCCCCTCAATCTCGGACAGCAGATGGCTCGAAATGATAAATGTCCGAGGATGCTCGGAATAATCACGCAGCAGAATCTCATATGCCGCCTTTCGCACGGTGATGTCCATACCCAGCACAGGCTCGTCAAGCATGGTGAGATCGGAGCGGCAGGACAATGCGCACAGAAAGTTAAAGATACTGCCCATCCCCTGAGATAGATTTTTATACTTCATTTTGCCGTTAAGCTCGAAATAATTCATCAGCCTGTAGGCAAAATCAGAATCGAAATTTGCAAACATGGTCTTGTATGCCGACAGAATGGTCCAAAGATTCAGCGTTCGGTCATACTCCATGTTGTGGTAGGTATAGACAAGCCGACTGAGCACCGACAGGTTATCCATCGGAGCGGCTCCGAAAATCTCAGCCGTCCCGCTCGTTTTGTCGAGAATACCCGCTAAAATCTTCATCAGCGTGGTTTTGCCCGAACCATTCCTGCCTATCAGCCCCGTGATGCTATGCTCGGCAATGCTCGCTGACAGCTCCGAAAGCGCCTGCGTCTTGCCGAAACTCTTGCATAACCCGGTTGTTTTGACAACGATATTAGTCATAATTTCCCTCCAAATAATATTTTTCAATTTCGGTGATTAGGTCGTTTTGTGTGAGTTTTAGTTTTTCAGCCTCCGATACAAGGGAGACAATCAGCTCCCTGAGTGTCTTGCCGCGTCGTTCTTTCAGCAGCTGCTTGACCGCGCCCGATACAACGGTCATCGATGTGCCTCGCTGCTTTTCGAGTATGCCTTTTGCAACCAGCAGATTGATTCCCTTTGCCGCCGTTGCGGGGTTCACGCCAAGCTCCCGTGACAGTATCAGCTGAGAGTACGCAGCGCCGCCCTCCGAAAGTTTGCCGCTGATAATATCATCCTCAACAGCCTCGGCAATCTGAATATACACAGGTTTCAGGCTGTCAAAATCTATCCTCATTTACATCACCTCCTTACACTACTAACGTAGTATAGCACAGGTATTTCGGTTTGTCAATAGGGAATCCAAATTTATTTTTTGCCATATAATTCCACGGTGGTGATTGTATTATAATACCATTCCCGGTCAACACTCTTTTTGCTACTAAAAAAGAAGTGCTCAGAGGGAGTGGTTTTTTGCTGCCGGGAAAGGTTGAAATATGCGGTGTTAATACATCGAACCTGACTGTGTTGAAAGAAAAAGAAAAAATGCAGCTATTGCAGGAAATGAAAGAGGGGAATCCGACTGCTCGTGAAAAACTGATAAGCGGAAATCTCAAGCTTATATTGAGCGTGATACAGCGATTTACATCGAGGGGGGAGAACCTCGATGATTTATTTCAGATAGGGTGTATAGGTCTGATAAAGGCTATTGATAACTTTGACACGAGCCACAATGTGCGGTTTTCAACCTACGCTGTTCCGATAGATGTCATTAGGAGAGAACAAAGAAAGGAAGCACACCTATGACACGAAAACAGGCATTACATAAGGCTTTAGAGGTTATAAGAGACAAGGAGACAATAGACAAAATCAGCGAGATTTTAGATGAATTGCCCTTTACCGGCTGGAGCGAGAGGACGATTTTTGATACCGTTGACCAATTCATCATTGATAACGGGCGTATTCCCACGGCGACCGATTTTAAGAAAAAAGGTCTGCCATCTCATCCTGTTATCAAGCTGCGGTTTGGAATGAATCTCAAAGAGTTTTTAGGAAAATATTATCCGTCAAATAGTCTATGCTCTTCTAAAATCTATTCTAACCGAACACGGGAGCAATGGAAAGAGCTTTTTATTGAGGAATATCATTCAAACAAACCAACGACTGCTGAGGAATATAACAGTACAAGAAAAGCGGGAACGCCTTCATGGGCTACGGTCGCAAAAATGTTCGATATTACAAAATGGCTTGACTGGCTGATGTTCTGTGATATTGTCCCTTACATAAACAAGAAAGAGCCGAACTGTGGTAAAACCAAAATATCGGAGATTACCGTTACAAGCAGTATGACAGTGACTACCAATGAGGACGGTCAGAGTTTTTGCGTTACGAAAGATGATGAGGGGCGTATTACGCTTCTTGAGAAATAGCTGGTGAAAATGCAATCTCCACAAAACCCATAGAAATAATAGTATGAGCAGACTAATCCGTTATGTGCCGGGTTAGTCTGTTTTTTTCTCCAAAACAGTCCGGTGATGACAACAGTTTTGAAGGGGTTCCCTTTGAATTTGTCGAGCGAAAATAGTCAGTTATGATTAGCAATTGCTTAACGTTACGCCGGCAGCGAAACGCAATTTCTAATAAATAAAATTTAATTTTAAATGGAGGAAATTATAATGGCAATTTCTACTTATGGCGTTACACTTATGAAAAAAGGCAAAGACAACAATGGCACAGATGTCTATAAAAATCTTGTGGACATTAAAGATTTTCCAGATTTAGGTGCAGCTCCGCAGACCATCGAAACCACAACTCTTTCAGACAAAGCGCAAACTTTCATCAAGGGAATTGATGCAACTTCCACGCTTGAATTTACGGCAAATTATGACGAGAGTGATTATTCAACCCTCGTTGATCTTGCTGAGTTAGAAAACTCTCAAGAATATGCTTTGTATTTTGGCAAAGAAGGTGAAAACGGCAAATTTGAATTTAGCGGTCAGTTATCTGTATGGGTTGTTGGCGGCGGTGTAAACGGTGTCGTTGAAATGAAAATTGGAATCGTTCCCACATCGGCAATACAAAAAATAGCGTAAAAATTACACGGTAACTATAAAGGGGCTGTAATCGAACAGCCCCACGAGTTGCCAATATAAAGGAGAAAATTAGAATGCAAAAATTTCATACGATCAAAATCGGTGGCGAAGAATATAAGCTCCGCTTAACTGTCAATTCCATTGAGGACGTTGAAAAGAAACTGGGAAAATCGCTTTATATGGCTTTAGAAGAAATTCAATACAACATGGTAAGCACCTTGGCTGCGATTCTTTGGGGTTCTTTACAGAAATTTAACGATAATATTACATACGAAAAGGCGGTGGATTTATTTGATCAATACATCGATGATGGACATTCTATGCAAGACATGATGGAGGAGCTTAATGTTGTATTTGATGTATCAGGTTTTTTCGTCAAGGGTCAGGCGAACTAACAAAGCCTGACCCCAAAGAAAACTATCCCGAGTTTTTATTCCACACAGCATTAACCGCTGGTATCCCATGGTGCGACATCGGCGGCATGACAGCCAAGGACATTGAATTGGCAACCAATGTACATTATGAGAAAAATAAAGAGTTTGTTAAACTTTTGGCTTGGGCTGTCCATAATGGAGCTGCCTTAGTTGGAATAGCAATAAACGATCCTAAAAAATATCCGCGGCTTGGGGAAGCCTTTCCACATTTGTTTGAACAAGAGGAGAAACAGGATTGGCAATTGATGAAAGCACGGATGGAGGCGTTTGCAATAAGACATAATCACAAACTTTCAGCAGAGTTATGATTGGGGTTCAAAACTGACGAAAAAAAGATTATTACCGCTTTGCTTGTAGGTCAATAACCCAGTGTCATTTTCTATTACGGTGTTGTATGTGTTTATGTCAACGCAAAAGTTATTACGAGAATTGTCGGGAAATTGAAAGGCAACATAATAGATTGTATTAATAGTTTGATTCTCTCCGTATCCTTTTGAAACTGCACTTGTCTTTGTAATCACTTTTGCCGATGTTGTTAATTTCGGCAGAGAGTCAATACGATTATGTTTAATAAGTTGGGGTATCATTACGAGTACACATATTGCAATGATAATAGCCCCGGGTATCCACACAAATTCAAAAAATACATTATCAGGAAACATCACATATCCTATCACAGCGGTTATCCCAAATATTAATGCAATCGCAGTAATAACCCCTATTTTGTTAAGCGAACTTTTTTCCAAAAAAATCAACCCCTAAAAATTATTTACGAAAGGAATAACCCCCATGGAAACAAACTTGTTCGATCTGAAAAGATCGCTTGCCGACTTAAATCAATTCGATAAATCGGCGGAAAATTCAGCAAAAAATCTTAGTGCTAATTTTAGCACACAATTAGCCGCTTTGTCAAGCACTATGCAATCGACTGCTGACAAAATGCTCTCATCATTCGGGATGTCGTTTTCCGAAACGGATGCCACCGCCGCTCATAGTGCGGCAAACATAGAGACAGCATTTGCGGGTACTGCAGAGACAATGGACGGCATTTTTACAGTAGCGGCACAAACTATGAATAACGGATTCCTTGAATCATCGGCGGTTATTAGCGATATGTTCGGCTCTACTTTTGCCGAAATTGACGAGGTTGCGAACACCAGTACGCTTTTAATGAGTGAGTCTTTTGGCAATTATGCTGGCGAGGTTCTCGCCGGATTAGACGAATTAGGTGCGAGGTTCACCGAAATAAGTTCGGGAATTGAAACTGCAACGAAAGAATCTTTCGGAAATATGACGCAGTCTTTTTCTGATGCACTATCCGATATGGTTGACTCGGGCACTCTTCAATTCGGTAGCATACAGACAAAAGGACAAGAAGTAGCAACTGAAATCAAAAGAGCTTTTAGTACCGCTTTTTATGGAGTGATTTCCGATTTAGACATAGTCCAAAATCTTATGAGTGGTAAATTAGAAGAAATAAAAAAATCATTTATTTTTACTTCAAACGAGGCGAAACTTGGTTATGTAGATAACCTAAATATCATCAAGCAGAATGTCATAACCGTTAGCAATACAACGATAGACAACAACACCAATGTTCAGGGTAGCACAAGCGAAACTAAAAACGCTTATTTAAAATTTTTAGATGCTACTAATAGTTTAATAAAACCACACAAAGACCTTTATGCTGCCGGTAAAGATGTTTTTGATATTGGTAAAAATCTTATTGGTATTTTTGCGAAAAAGACTACCGCTACAGCAGCGAATACGGCTACCCAAACTGCCAATACAGTTTCAACAGCTACAGCGGGTGCTACTGCAGGTACAGCTGCAGTAGGAGTATTGGCCTTCGGTGCCGGAGCATTATTAACCGGAATGGCAGTAGCGTTGTTAGCTAAGTGTGTGTTTAATTTTATGAAGATGTCTGGCATGAATACAAATGGTGTAAAAGCCACTGATTTTGATCTTGGATTTAATATTTCCGGTTTCGCCCAAGGCGGTTTCCCCTCCACCGGCCAGATGTTCCTCGCCCGTGAGGCAGGCCCGGAACTCGTTGGTACAATCGGGTCGCGGACTGCGGTGGTGAATAATGACCAGATTGTGCAGTCGGTGTCTGCGGGTGTGTACGATGCGGTGAGGTCGGCTATGAGCGGGTTTATGCGACGGGGTGAGCAGGATGTGAATGTCAAGGTTTACCTCGATGGCAAAGAAATCTACATAAACCAACAGCAACAGAGAGCGGCACATGGTGCGATGCTGGGAATGAATCCTGCATTTGCAAGATGATAATGGTATTGTACTATAAAAATAACGTAATGTCAAATAAAATTTTTAAGGAGTGTTAAATTATGGATTGGATAGATATAGACAATAAAACATCGGCTACCCGTAGATTTACGCTGCAATACAGCGTTACGCCGGATTCCGCACTAAACAAAACAAGCGTAGGTATTCGTTTTCGTATGGAATCCATCATTGACGATGCTGGTATTCCTAGTGGTATTACTAATCACGAAAATTATAGGTATATATTTAAAATCAGGGGTGCGGAAGGAAACGATGGTTGGGTAGAATTTGAAGAAGACAAAATTTACGGTAGCGGCGGAAGTTCAAGCACAAGTCGCATTACTACAATAACTGTTGCCCACGATGAAGACAGGAGAGGCAGTTTTGAAATTTCAGCGAAAATATTTGATATAATTGATGTAATTTTTGCAGAACGCACTATCGATTTGCCACAAATAGATCTTCCTCCCCCAAAAGCATGGATAGAAGCTATCGACACGTCCGGCAACAGTATCCCTTTGCCGTATCCCGCCGTAGGTTCGGGAGGGGTTACCATCAACACTATGGTAGACGGCGGCAGGAACGCTAACGGCGACTTCCTCGGCACTGTAATCGGCGAGGACAAACTATGCTATGAAATTTCTTTTGCGAGTTTAGAGCCGATAGAATACGAGAAATTCCTCGGAATTTTCAATCGCAATGGGGGAGGTAGATTTGTCAATACATACAGTGTCTTTGATCCCCGAAAGAATGAATTTGTCGAGATGAAAATGTATGTCGGCGATCGCAGCGGACGACCGCTGCAATTGGATAAAAACGCCATGCCCACTCGATGGATGGACGTAAAAGCAACCCTGATTGAAGTATAAGAAAGGAGCAACACATATGCTCACATTACCCAGAGCTTATCTGGACCTAACCAACTGGCAAGACAATCCCATTGTTGACCAAATACGGTATGATTTGTTGTTGGAATACGGAATTGTAGAACCCAAAGCTATGAACACCGCTCTTGTAGGATTATGTATGAAAAATGAATATGGTTTTGAAGATTATGATTTTAAAAATGTAATCACATCAGCCAGACGACCGTATTCAAAACAATACATTTCTTTTGAAAAAGACTTTTTTAGACTCGGAGCTACTGACTTATGTTTTTACAATGAAGACAAAATGAACCAAGGGTTTGTGTCAAGTTCCATTTCAAAAGCGAACGGTAGTTTTGAAGAAAACAAAGAGCCGCAAATCACTTTTAAATTTAATAATTCTATCAGTATTTACGGATTAACATTGTATTTTGATGGAATGAGCGGAATATGGCCAACAACATTTACAATAACAACAAACTCATCAGATGATGAACCTTTAGAATTTGAAAAAAACAACGAAATAAGAAAAGAAATAATACCGGAGCAAGGAAATGATATTTTTGAGGAGATTAATGAATTAACCGTTACTTTTAAAAAGATGAACCGTTCGGGAATCAGAGCAAGACTTTCAAAGATTATTTTCGGTGTCATAAGAGAATTTAACAGCAAAAACCTTGTAGATTCTTTCGTGTGCGAATTTGACATGGATGCCACCGGAACACGGCTGCCCATGCAAAGCATGAGTTTTTCTATCCATGACCCCGGAGGTGAATATGACATTGAAAACCCTGAGGGCATATACAAGCGTCTAACGGCATTGCAGCCTATAACTGCAAACTTGATTGCGAAATACCAAGATCAGGAATGCGATTTCTCCATAGGCGACATGATGCTCACCGGAGGTGTCACCAGTGACGGTAAAACCGTGAAATTTACAGGGATGTCTTACCTGCAAACCGCAAACGGAATTGTGGATTTAGGGGAGCAAGAAGAAAAGAATTTCAATAAGAATCTATTCACTGATTCCGTAAGTCCTCTTGAAATCAATCTCCGCACTTTCCTCGATCGTGTGTTCCGACAGATGAACCTGCCACTAATTAACGATGCACAGGAACGATGGAAAATTCACGATGATTTCGGCAAAGACATCAAAGTCAAAATACCTCACGAAAAATTAGAGGGATTACATCTCAAGGAACTTGCACAGATGATAGTGCAGGCGGGAAAGTGTGTGATGTATGAAGACGGACAGGGAATAATCCATGTTCATCCTCGGTCTGAACTTGCAATAAAACCTGACGAAACAAATCCGGATGCAGAACCCGCGCATTACAGATTCGA
>Ga0099364_10014268_pt1 | contig 10587 bp, 8 predicted proteins | sample TergutTh196P3_FD_73070 | JGI IMG/M metagenome (GOLD analysis project Ga0099364, IMG submission 73070) | Microcerotermes parvus P3 segment gut microbial communities from Pointe-Noire, Republic of the Congo - Th196 P3 | ecosystem: Host-associated > Arthropoda: Insects > Digestive system > Gut ...
AATAAAAATATATAATAATTAATAAAAATATATTAAAAATATATAATAATTAATAAAAATATATAATAATTAATAAAAATATATTAAAAATATATAATAATTAATAAAAATATATTAAAAATATATAATAATTAATAAAAATATATAATAATTAATATTTTTTATTGGTGAAATTTTGACACGAAAATGAAAATTAATTAATTGAATGTTTTTCTTACTTACTATTCAAAAAGTTATTTAGTTATTTAATTTTCAAATTTATGGACTTGGTATTGATTTTAATTTCATCTTCAGGACCATTCAATTTACTAATTATTTTCACATTTTTTGATGTTTTAATAGTTGTTTTTAATAATAATGTTGCAGTTTCTCCAGGATTTAAACTGTTTATTTTCCATGTGTTCTTTGAAATTGAGCCTTTTGATTTATAAACTAATGTTGATTTAAAATTACTTGATGACAATCCAGTATTTACTGATAAAGCTCCAGATTTTAAGTTTCCATAGTTTTTAATCGTTATTGTGTAAGTTAGCTGATTTCCTCTTTTAGCTGTTTTTTTACTTAAATTACTTTTAAAATCTAGTTTAACATCACCAGTTAATTTTATTGACTTTAATACTGGATTATCTGTGCCTCCATACCTATTAGTAGAAAAACCTTGGATATCTTTATACAAATCATTATCATGTATATCTTTTAAAAATATTCCAGTATCACTATTATTTAGACAATTATTATTTACTGTGATATTTCTTGATAAAGAATTACTTCTAAGATTTCCTTGGATAAAGATAGAAATAGAGTTATTTCTAAAAGCATTTGTATCTATATTTAAATCACTTGCAGATTTAGAGATAACTACTCCACAATGTGAATTGTTCGTGACAAAATTGTAAATCATGTGGACTTGTTTAACTCCTCCAAAAAATAACCCATACTTATTTTTTTCAAAGTTATTTTTTGAAATGCTGATATCTTTAGAATTTTGGCTAATATAAACAGCATAAACTGAATTTGAGATAGAACAACTTGAAATTGTTGCATTTGAAGAATTTAGTATGTTTATGCCATTTTTAGAATTATTTATTATTACATTTTCAATTAAAACTGAATTTGCATTATTAATATCAATCCCATTGCCATTGTTATATGATCCAGTTATATTCATATTTTTTACAATTACTTGGTTTGTATTTGCAGATTTAATCGTAGATTTAGCATTTACACTGAACCCTTGGATTGATATACTTGCTGAATTTTTTTTATTAGCTAAACTTAAATCAAAAACAGCATTTGAATTATTTTGAGTTACTTTAGCTCCATTTCCTATTATATTTAATTTTTTATCAATTTTTAAATTTATATTTACCCAAGATCCTCCTGAAGTAAAGTTTATTGTATCTCCTGATTTAGAACTATCTATTTTATTTTGTATTTCATTAGAACTCATTCCACTTGTTATTTGATGAGTACTAGCGAATACTGGAGAAGATACAAGAATCATAATTGAAAAAATCAATAACACTGATAAAAAAAGTTTTTTATTTATAATGTTTTCACCTCATTAATTACAAAATCAAATATTTTTTTTTAAAAATTTTTTATTTTATTAGTTTAAAAAATCAAAGACATTTCCAAAGTTTAGAAAATTAGAAATTTCCAAACAGAAAATCCCAAAAGACATTTTTCAAAGTTTAAAAAACTAAAAAAAATCCTTAACAGAAAATCCCAAAAGACATTTCCAAAGTTTAGAAAACTAAAAAAATCCTTAACAGAAAAAATCAAAGACATTTCCAAAGTTTAGAAAACTAAAAAAATCCTTAACAGAAAAAATCAAAGACTTTTCAAAGCTTAAACAAGTTTTTTATTTTTATTATCATTATTTTGAGTATTAAAAAGAAAAGTATAGCTAAATATTAAAAAATTAAAAAAAATAATGTAAAATTAAAAAAAAAGTAGTAAATTAAACTACTTTTACACTTTTATATTGCTTTTTACCATTAACATTGAATAGTATCTTTTTTGTACCTTTTGTTGTTCCAGTGATTTTCATTGATAGTGAGATAGTTTTTTTTGCAGGTACCTCTACAGTCCATTGTTTATTTTTTGAATTAAAATTAGATTTATAATTTGTTGATGCTAATTTAGTTCCTTTTGGTAATGTTATTTTTACCTTAATTTTGTTTGAGTTGTCAAATCCTGCATTTTTAACTTTTGTAGTTAATATAGTACTTTTATATCTTTTAATTGATGAAGCAGCTATTGAATTTCCATGAGATAAGTTAATGTCTTTTTTAGGAGTGAATGATTTTGGATAGATGTTTACTTCACAATTTTTATAATCATTGGATAATACACCTTTTATTTGTGCAGCAACGTTTTTAAGGGTAGTTGCAGTGGTGTTAATATAAACTCCAGCAATTTTACTATTAGTAATCTTATTTTGATATATTGAAATATCTCCAATTACTGTAGGATCACCATGAGCAGTGTTCCCTTGTTCAAGGTAAACTGCAATAGGATTATTTTTAAAGGTATTTCCAGTGATAGTAGTTGTTGAAGCAGATTTAGTAAGTGATAAACCATGATATACACTATTAGCTATTTGATTATTTTTAATAGTGACATGTTTAACTCCTCCACCAAAGAATACCGCCCAATCATTTTTATTGAAAGTATTATTTTGTAGAGTAATATGTTGTGCCATTTGAGCCATTGATACAGCATCAACTGAATTAGATATAGTACATTTACTAACTGTTAAACCATTTCCTCCATTAAAACTTATTGCATATTTACTTTTACTTATTTTAACATTTTCAACCACAGCAGTATTGACTCTTTGGAGACTTATTGCATGATTATCTCTATTACTCGCTATGGTTAAATTTTTAATAGTTATTTTATTAGTATCTTGAGCACTTACAGCAGATGGAGCATTTATAGTAAATCCACTTACACTACTACCTGATGAGTCAGCACCAGGTTTAGATGGTAAAAATGTGAAAACCGTAGTATTTCCACTTTTAGTTATTTTTCCATTATTTCCTACTATATTTAATTTTTTATCAATAGTCAAGGTTATGTCTTTCCATGTACCCTTAGAAGCAAAATTTAGGGTATCTCCTGATTTTGCATTGTCTATTTTTGATTGTATTTGAGATGAAGTTTCTCCATTAGCTACATTAACCGTAGCTGCAAAAGCTGAAGATGATGTGATTGCTATAATTGAAAGTAACAATACAACTAAAAATATTATTTTCCTTTTTATATTATCAACTCCTTAATCATGTCAATTTTTTATGATATACACTATATACGCAGTAAAAACTGATAAATTAGCTATAAATGCATTACAAGAATGAATAAAATACTTAATACTTGAAAAATCTGAATGATTATGATAATTATTATAAAAATCTTAGTCAATTAATTAGAATTTACTACAATTTTATAAAAACCCTAGTCAATCAACCAAATGCAATTTACTGCAACTTTATATAATCCTAGTCAATCAACCAAATGCAATTTACTGCAACTTTATATAATCCTAGTCAATCAACCAATTTACAATAATCATGACCAAACAATCAACTCAATTTTATAAAAATCCTAGTCAATTAATCAAATAATTTACTGCATTTTTAATTATTTAAAGATGAATATAAATACATTTCGAATTGATTATCTTTAAAAGTTAAGCTAATTATCAAAGAAAAAAATTAAAGAAATAATAATTAAATAGTTTTAAAACAATTATTTAATTTAAAAATAAGTTATTTTATGGTTAAAAAATAAATACTCACTATAAATTATGTTATACATTATAATTGACTTTAATATTTATCATTTTATAATAATTTATTTTTAAATAATTTTATATATTATTTATTATAAGATATGATATATACTACACATAGTTGTAATATAAAAATCTTTAATAAAAAAATTTTCAAAATGGAAATCTTATTAATAAGTTAATAAAATATTTTTTATTTATATTCACATTCTAACAATATTTTTATTTAACCTTGGAGGAATATTATGGATGTTAAAAAAACTAAAATCAATTTTGACAAAATCGACTGGGAAAAAGCATGGCAAATAGAACTTGGTCCTGTAAAAAAACAAAAAAAACATTGGGATAAAAATACAAACCCTATACATTTTGAAAAAATAGCTATAAAAGATGAATATCATGAAAAATTAATTCCAAAATTGATATTAGATAGTGAAGATAGTGTTCTTGATTTAGGTTGTGGTGAAGGAGCCGTCACATCATTAATAGCTGAAAAGGCATCTAATGTAACAGCTCTTGATTCATCACAAATGATGCTAGAGTTACTAAGGCAAAGATGTGAACATGATAATATTAGCAATATAGATATAGTTGAAATGGACATTGAAGATGCTAATATAGAAACAATTGGAAAACATGATATTGTAATAGCTTCACGTGCATTAATGGGGATTTACGATATTAAAAATGTTTTAAAAAATATCAATGAAATAGCTAAAAAATATGTCTTTTTAATTGTTTTTGGAAGAAAAAATTGGTTAATTGAAAAAAAATTCTATAATTCTATTAATAAAAAATATCCAGATTTTGCACCTTATGATTATCTATTTAATATACTTATTAGTTTAGGAATTTATCCTAATATTGAAAATTTTGACCTTGTAGGTAATAGAAAGTATGATGATATAGATGATGCTTTTATTAGAATGAAATGGAAAATGGACAATCTAAGTGATAAAGAAAAGGACAAGATATTGCCATTTATTGAAAAAAATTTATTTAAAAATGAAAAAGATGGAAAATTAGAAAATCCTATTGATAAAGCTGATTTAATTTTATTATGGTGGAAAAAACAATAATTCTGGAAAATAGCTATTTAATATCAATAAAATGGGAAAAAAATAATCTAAAAAAAAATAGCTATTTACTATTATCATGAAAACTACAGACAAAATCTAAATTAACTTTAATAAAATTATATCTTATTTTGGAGGTTAAAAAATTAATAAAAAAGTTATCTTAGCTATTTTAGCTATTTTAATCATTTGTGGAATAGGAATAGCTTACTATTATATGCCTAATTCCACATCTACAAACGGTAATTTGACAATAATTGATATGGTTGGTAGAACTGTCACTATTCCTATGAATATCCAAAGAGTAGTAGCTACTTCTCCTCCAATGACAACTATGGTTTATATGTTAGCTCCAGAAAAATTAGTAGGATTGAATTTCGCTTGGAACAACGAGGAGATAGAGTATGTTCCAAATGAATATAGAAATTTACCCGTTGTAGGTGGGTGGTTTGGACGACAAGATGGTAACTATGAGGAAATAATTTCTGTCTTTCCAGATATTGTCATTGAAGGAGCTATGGGAAATGTGGATTTAAATAGTGTTAATCTTCGACAAGAAAAATTTGGAAGTATTCCAGTTATCGGTGCTACAGATAACTCTGATTTAACTAAAATGGCACCAACAATTGAATTTATTGGAAAATTATTAGATTCCGAGGATAAATCAAATAAACTCGTTGATTTTCTAAATAAATACTTAAACAAAGCAAATGATGTTTCTAATTCTATACCTGATTCTGAGAAAAAAAGAGTTTATTATGCAGAAGGTCCAGAAGGATTACAAACAGATCCCAAAGGGTCTCTTCATGCACAATTAATAGATATTGTAGGAGGAAATAACATTGCTGATGTTCCATTAGAAGAAGGTGTTGGTCAAGTAGAAGTTTCAATTGAACAAGTAATGGCATGGAATCCTGAAGTTATAATAACAACAGACTCTAATTTTTATAAAAAAGTTTATTCTGATTCAAAATGGGCTAATATAGATGCTGTAAAAAATAAACAAGTTTATTTGTCTCCAACATCTCCTTTTAAATGGTTTGATAGACCACCTGGTGCCAACATGATAATTGGAATTCCTTGGACAGCTAAGGTTATCTATCCAGATAAATATTCTGACATTAATCTTAAAGAAGTAGTGAAAGAATTTTATCGTGATTTTTATCATTATGATTTAACTGATGAAGAAGTTACAGCTATACTAAAAAATAGTGGTTTAAAAGAAGAAAATATGTGAAAATAATCAAATAGTATTTCAACAAAATTAGCCATATAACACAAATTCCTTATTAATTTCAATAAAATTAGCCATATAACACAAATTCCTTATTAATTTCAATAAAATTAGCTATATAACACAAATCCATTATTATTTTTATTTTTTATTTCTTTTATAGTTATTATTCTATTTTCACATCATATTTTATTGTATCAAAACTTAAGTTTTAAAAATTGATTTAAAAATTTACATAAAATATAATTAATTTTAAAATTAGCATATGAAAATTAAGAAAATAATAATTAATTTAATATTTACTAATTAAATTTAATTTAAAGAAATATATAAAAATAATTTTAGAAAAAAATATTAATTAAACTTTTAATCAAAAATTAAATAATATATGAATTTTTATATTTAAAATCAGTGCAAATTACTTTTTATTTAAAAGAATAAAATATTTTAGTGAAAAAAAATATTATTCTTCAAATTTTTCTCATAGCTTTATTTCGTTATGTTTATATAGACTTTCGTTAATAATTTAGTTTATAGTATAAAGTGTGATAATTTTTTTTACGACTTGAAGATATTTTCAGAAAATGCGAAAATATTAGCAAATGTATTGAGATGTTTTGCGTATTTATGTAATAAAACAAAGATTTATCTGTGAAAAAAGTAGCTAAGAAATCATTCAGCTAAATACAGCATTATTATCGTTAATATCTTTATATTTTAATATCTTTATATTGGAAACTATCCAAATCACACTTTTATTAAGCAAAAAAAAGGAGTGGAATATCATGATTAGTATTCAACGTGAAGGACAGGAAAAAAGAGAACTTAAATATAATAATGACAATTGTGTTGGATGTGGAATATGCTCAGATGTATGTCCTACATCTTCTTTAACTTTGGATTGTTTATTGCCAGAAGATAATGAGATATCAAAAACAGATTATATTAGTATGGATGAAAGTAAATGTGTTTTATGTGGTTTATGTTCATTTGCATGCCCATTTAATGCCATAGATTTCAAAATTGACAATATTAACGGATCAAATCTTAGTGAGTATCCAAAATGGAGTCATGGAACTAATGTAAATCCAGATGATTGTATTTTATGTGGAAAATGTGAGTTATACTGTCCAAGGGATGCCATATTTGTTAAAAGAAATTTGCCAAAACTTAAAGATTTAGTAAGGGGAGAACAGATAAAAGAAGTTGAAAAATGTATCACATGCCGCATTTGTGAAGAAATGTGTCCTTCTAAAGCTATAACAATAAAAACTAAAGACGACACAGGTAAAGGTAAATTTCAAACAGAAGCTATTGAAATAGACTCTGAAAAATGCATGTATTGTAAAATATGTCAAAAAGTTTGTCCACAAAGTGCACTTAGAATAATTTGCACTACCTGTATGGATCATGAAGAAATAGTTGTCCCTCCTATTGAAGGAGATGTAATATTAGATAAGGGAAGATGTATTAATTGTAGCTGGTGTGAAAACATATGCCCAACAGATGCAATTCATACCATAAAACCATTTGATGGTAAAGTACTACTTGAAGAAAACAAGAAAGAAGAGAAAGTATGTACAGGAAAATCATGCCATCTATGTTATGATATTTGCCCATGTAATGCTATAACATTATCAGATAATAGCATGACTGTTAATCAAGATGTTTGTGTTTTATGTGGAGCATGTGAAAAAGTCTGTCCAGAAGAAATATTAACTGTTGATAGAACGCTAATGAATCTAACTAACATAAAATCTACATCATGGCAACAAATCCTCAAAAGTCTGATTGAATAGTAATCTATGAGGAAAAAATTCATCTTAGAAAAAATTCTATTTTCTAAACTTTTTAAAAAATCTTCGATTTATAATGTTAGAAAATCTCTGATTTTCTTAACTTTTTAAAAAAATAGATTTTTATAATCTAAGAAAATCTGACTTTCAAAACTTATAGTCCTAAGAAAAAGTTTTTAATCAATGATTTCTCTAAATTATTGTTTAATTTAATAAAATATTATTATAACAATTTTATTTTTAAAAATATTAATTATAAAAATGAGATTTCATTAATAAAAATTATTAAATTAATATTTAAAATAATGATTACTTAAAAACTTTATATCCTAAACTATAATAAAATTCAATAAATAAAAATTTGTATTTAATCGGTGTTACTATTGAAATTAAATAAAAATGTGTTAATAGCTATTTTATTGTTAACAGTTTTTGCTATTGGAACATTAAATCTTCTTGATACAGTTGAAGCTGCTAAATGGAAAAAGTTTGATTCAGGATCATATAACAATGAATATCCTGAAGATGGTTTTAAGAAAAAAATGTCATTTGTTTCTTATAAAAAAGGTTCTGAATATATTAAAACTAAAATTTATGGATATAAAATTAAAAATAATAAAAAAGTACTCTTAGTGACAGTTAATATGATTAAAATAAATAATACTGTTAAATCATATAGTGTTGTAGATGGAAAAAAATCAAAGGTAACAACTCATAAGACTACTCTTAAACAGCTTTATAAAGAAGAAATATATGCTTTTAAAAATGGTAGACGTGCCTCATACTACTATGATTGCTGTTAATATAGCTATATTTTTGATTAATCCATATTTTATTATTTGATTTTTTTTTAAAGCATTATCTACTTAAAATTTTAATTTAATTGATATAATCATTTAGAAAATCCCCAAAATAGTTTACTATTTTATATATTTTTCTAAAAAAAGAATTTGTTTTTAAAATATCTTTTTCATTCATTAAATCTTCTTTTAAATATTTTTTTATGATTTCTGTTTGTGTTTTGTCTTTGTTTGAAGCTACTAGTTTAATACTTTTAATAATTTCTTTATCTAGGTTTAGAGTAGAGTTTTTATTTTTTTTATGTATTATAATCTACCCCCTGTGTATTATTATATATTAAGCCATATTACAATATAAATTCTAAAATCAAGGAAATATTTAAAAAAAAATCTGAAAAGGGATTTATTTAAGATTCATTTCTAGTGGAAGATCTGATAAAAAAGTATAAAGGATATAAATTATTAGTAAATTTATAATGCCCACTTCTAGTAGCTCCAGTAAATTCAATAATATTTAAAGATCTAGCTCTTATTAAAAAATCTCCAAAAACTTTGATTTCATCATCGTTTAACTTGTCTTTAAAGTCTCTCTTCCTAAAAGAATAATCTTCTTCAATATTATGTTCAACAAAATCAATGCCTAATTTATCAAATATGTCTAGATATTTGTCACTTTTTATAGAGTTGTCTAATGCAGGTTTTAAATATTTCAATCCAATTTCTTCTCCTGCTCTTAATATGCCTCTAAGTGCAATTTCATGAGTGATAATAGTTTTTTCGTTAACCCAAAAAACTCCATCACCAATTTCTTGCATCATAGTTGGTAATCCAGAGGAAAAGTGAGTCATCAAATTCAAAGCATCTGTCTCAACTTGTAGATCTATTTCATTAAATGTTTCGATGAAAAAATTTTTTATTTCATTTTTTGACAAGCTACCAATACTGGCATGTTTAAAAATTCGAGAGAATGATTCATTATGTTGGGATAAAGCTTCTAATTTTTCAGAATATCCTGTTAACATCATAGCTATAGGTGTAGGTTTTGAAAAAGAAGTAGCTAATGTATCAGTGAAACTTTTATACCAATTTGCAAATTCAGGGGTTTTAGATAATCCATTAATATCATCGATAATTATGAATATTCCTTGTTTGTCTTCAAAATTATTTATTAAATCCATTAAAAAATGTGCAAAGTTACTTCTTAAATTATTTAACATGTCTTTTTCTGGTTTAAATTTGAAAGTGACTCCAAAAAGCCCTACTTTATCTACATACTTTGTAAATGCATTGATTATTTTTTTAGACCATTTTTCTGCTTCAATTTCATTTAATATGTTTTCAACAATTTGAATAATTAATGCATCTATATCATGAATTCCTTCATTAATAATATGAACAGCGACCATTTTGTATTTATACTGAGCACATTCTTTTAAATATCTTGCAAAGGATGTTTTTCCCATTCCTCTTTTTCCTGTAATAAAAAAATGGTGAGATTTACCTTTAGATGATTCATATAAAAAATTTGAGTATTTATCAATAATTTTCTGTCTTCCCTGAAATTGTTCAGGTTTAACAGGTTCTCCTGGCTGGAACGGACTAATTTTTCCATAAATGAACATAATTTATCCTTCCTTTGTTCATATAATGTATATTATTTTTTTATTTATTATTTTTTTTGTTGATTCTCTGAATGTACTCTAAGTATGATATTTTGAATTTCTTTTATAAGTTCTTTTTCTTTCTTAATGAATTACAAATTGAAATGATATTTGATAAAGAATAAGCTAAATAATTACAATGTTATAAAATAAGAATATAGTTAAATAAAAGATATTTTTCTTTTCAAAGGTTTAACTTAATCATCCCATAATTTCTTATT
>Ga0099364_10014269_pt1 | contig 10587 bp, 6 predicted proteins | sample TergutTh196P3_FD_73070 | JGI IMG/M metagenome (GOLD analysis project Ga0099364, IMG submission 73070) | Microcerotermes parvus P3 segment gut microbial communities from Pointe-Noire, Republic of the Congo - Th196 P3 | ecosystem: Host-associated > Arthropoda: Insects > Digestive system > Gut ...
GCCCCATCTCGAATGTATTTCGCTCATAATTTGTGGGGATAACTATTGTTATCGCTCATAATTTGCTATGCTAACAATCAACATTTTTGACGCTATTTACCTTAAAATAGCTTTAAGGTTCCTTTAAAAAAGCCCGATTAAAGCCTAACCTTCTGTTCATGGTGTACACAAAGCGGAAGCACTACTGGAAGGGATTGAGGGTAAAGTGTAGAAAGAAAACACTCGCCAACCCCTGCCCAGCTCGCGAAAATAATACGAAATTATGCTGCCAGCATAACAAATTTGTTTGTATTTGCGTTATAATTAAAATTATTTATTAAGGATCAGCAGGAGATATGATTATTCTTTCTGTTGAAAGAATGAAAATCAAGCCTGATGAAGTACAAAAAAAGTGGAAAGGCGGCTGAAAATGTTTGGATCATTAAAATGGAAAGCATTGACGTCTTCTGCATTAGCTTTTCTTGGAGAAGGGCGTATAGCAGAAGCCATTGAAATGTTGGAAAAAACGATAACAGAAAAAATATCTGTAAATAACTTTGAAAACAGTTACGCGCTTGCAATCGCATATCAGATTCATATAGGCAATGGCCTAAAAGCACGGCACTATTTTCTAAAAGCATGGGATTTATCGCAAGTCTTAATCCCGGCAAGGAAAATTGACCAACATGATGAAAGGCTTATGTGGACAATTCACAACAGCGCACAGTATGCGATTTCTTGGGATGAATATAAAATATGGGCAGACAGAATGCTGGAATATTTCCCAAGTGCTCCGTTGATATACGGAAAAGATAACCAGTATGCCCTCATCGTTGGTCTTACAGAAAATGGTTGGACTTGGCCTGAAATACTAATGGAAAAAGCGGTTTCATATTCAGCGCCGGGCAACGTTCGCAACATGAAGCGCAGCTATACCGCCAATAGCTGCGCAGCCGGTATTTACCAGTTGATGCTTACAAAATGCGACCCACTTGATATGAATGACAGCCTTGTTGGAGCCTGCCTGTCGGACTACGCAGCAAATGTATCTAAGCTGACTGGCTTATACGTAAGAACTTACGATAGGGTTGATACATCTGCAACGGTTCGTTTGATTTCCGATTCGATTGATGGCGGAAGGCACGGCAAGCCGACGATTTCGCCCGCTGGAACTCTATCAATTACAATACAAGACCAAATCGTGTTTTATCAGGCATTACGAAAAATGCTTGAATCAGGGTTTTATAAATCAGCGGACGGTTTATTCGAACAAGTACAAAGTAATGACTCCGGGTCTTTATCTTTTTCAAACGTACTTATTCCTGCTCTCTTTGATTTGGCGTCTATGTACTGGAGCAATGTAGGTTTAGGTGAAAAAGCCTTGGAATGTTACGAAATAATATGGAATCTTTCATTGCAAGGCGCGGCTATTCCGGTTTTTGACGAGGGCAATGACGAAGCGGTTGCGTTTTCATGCGAAAATGCCATGCTGCTTTCTGTTTCGCCCGATGAATTCATTAAATGGCGTAATCGGCTGAAAGAACTCGCCCCGGATAACCCCATCATACATGAAATTGGGGAGAATTATATTTCAGAATATGAAAACGGGAAGCCCTGGTATGAGGTAATCGCACAAATGCTGCCTTCTTACTACAACCGGAATGATCCTGAACATGACCGGCAACGATACGGAAACGCTGCCTCGCTATATCGGATTATGCTTCTAAATCGGAAAGAACTGCGTCTGCCGAGAGATATTTATAAATATTTTGTCACAGAATACGGCATATTAAGTCTGCGGCTCTGTGCGCAGGATACAAGGAAATTTCAAAATTCTTTACAAAAATCTCCACACGCTTACACAGCGGAGTTCCCGGAGCCATTTCAACTGAGCAGATATAAAACAAACACATTATTTGAAGATATCTCATGGCCTGTTGAAGCTGCACTGCCATTTGTTGAGGAATATGTCAAAAAATATCCCGGTGATGAGGAATTCGAGAGTATGGTTTATAGTGAAATGAAAAAAATCGCAATCTCAAACAGTTTGTGAACACTTATGGTTTTTTTAATATGTCAGTGACTTGCTTTGCAAAAGACAAGAAAAGCAAGTGAATGGAAAGGATAAAACATGGATAAGAAAAAAGCAGAAGAGAAGCAGATGAAGCAATACAGAAGGCAAATTGCTAAGAGTCTAAAAAAGCTTTCATTAAACGAAAGATGTTTTTTTACATGGCTTTGTGTGGTTAGAGCCTTACCTTGTATGGGAGGAATGACTAAAAAATCTCATAATTACATATCTTCTCTACTGTTGGCGTTAGATTGTGTTTTTGTCGATTCCAAATCTGCAGATGTATACGCCACCGATGCTTTTAATACGGCTATCTCTTACGCTGAAAATGACGATATGCCACGAACTGCCGCGATTGCAGGTTTAGTTTGTATAAGCGCAGAACAGGCTGTTAAATCTCATCTTATAGAATCAATAAAAATTAATGCCAATGCCGCCGAATATGCAATTAGATCCGCTGACGCACATAATATCAACTTGAGATCAATCTTGTTGCAAGATTTGGAAGAAATTAGAGCGAAGAGTAACAGCTTTAACAATGATACAGCTATGTATGGAGAATTATGGAATAGTTTTCATAACGCTCTGCGAAATGGTCGTGTAGTGAATATGGAAAGTGGGAGATATTGGTCGAATCGTTATGAAAATTTATTTAGGAATCGTTTTAAATGGAGTAATGAAGAACACATTGAAATGAAGAGGCATATAACGGAGGTAGTTTCGCAGCTTGAGAAATCTAAGATACACGATGTATGGGGCAAAGAATATGTGTATACACCTATTGGGAATCATGAGGTGTTAAATCCACATAGTTCAACAACTAAATCAAGTCCTCAGCAAATCATAGTTCGCGACACATCACCGAAGTCTTTTAGAGAGCAGAATATCGAGATTCCGGATAAATTAGCCGAGTATGGCTTTTTTCGATCAGCAGAGACATCATTTCGTCGGCGTATGGACCTATATGACAGTAATCACATGGAATGTCTTGGTTTGCAATTCAACCTTGCCACTTTCTATTGGTCACATCTTGGTTTAGGTGATAAGGCAATAGATGAATATGATAAAGCATGGAATTTAGCTGAAAACATTGGATTTGGGGTTATACTTAATAATAGTGTAGAGTGCATGGGCGCAGATGTTGAGTCAACTAAAACTGCCTCCTTTTCTGCCGAAAACGCAATGCTAATGTGTGTGTCATGTGATGAGTTTATTAAATGGCGGGAACGTTTGCGCCTTGTCTCTCCAAACAATAAAATCCTTTCCGAAATAGGGAAGACTTACCCGGAAAGGCACGAAAACGGTGAAACGTGGTGGGAGCTTATGATGGAACTAGGTAATTCGGCTTTCTATAGCCGTATGAACCATATGCTCGATAACGCAATGTACGGCGCGGGAGCGTCCATGTGGCAGCGAATGCTATCGCACCGCAAAGAACTTCGCATGCCCCGTGAAACATGGGAATACGCCACCCAGGAATACGGAATTCTTACATTGCGGATAAGTGCTCAATTAGCAAGAAAATATAACGATTGGAGCGGCTTTGCTGATTACGTGTATGAAGCTGAATACCCTGTATATGAGGCATTACCATATGTTGAGGAATATTGCGCTCAACATCCGGGCGGTGTGGTGGACAAAGAAGTGCTGGGCGATATGAAACATATCATCGGTCTTATTGAGAAAGAACGAAATAAGGCGGGAATTTGATGCCATGAGGTGAACGCAATGGAGTGGGTAGAGTTAAAATTGTTTATTAGCAGCACTTTTCGGGATATGTATTATGAGCGGGAGTATCTTGTAAAAAATGTGCTGTGGGAATTGAAAGACTTTTGTGAAGCCAGGAAAATCATTTTGTCCGAGATTGACTTGCGGTGGGGCGTTACCGAATATATGTCAAAAACCGAAAAACTCACTATATTAAAATGCTTGGAGGGTATCGACCAATCCAGGTTGTTCTTGTGCTTTTTGGGGCAGTATCGCGGCTGGATCCCGCAGGTGGACGAAATATCAACGGACACGCTGGAAAAGTATCCGGCATTGTCCTCTGTGTTGGGAATCCGATCCGCGACAGAAATGGAGATATATCATGAGCTGGAACGAGAATCCGGCGCCGCGCATGAAGCTGTCTTTTTCAAGCGCGAGCCCCTAGCGGACATCCCGGAGCATTTGATATACAATTACACCAACGCGGGTATTGAAGATGAAGACGCGCAACAGGAAGCTAAACGGGCAATGGATCTGATTTGTGACGATGTCCTGCCGAAACACGGATACAAACCTATCAGATATGCGGCAAGCTTTACCGGCGATACGCTTTCCGGCTTTAACGTAGAGGGCAAAGCCCTTTCGGAAAGCCTTTTAGAGCAGTTGAAAGCGAAGATATTTGGGCCGCGGCCGCACTCGCTTTTCCCGGAAAGGGAACACGAACAAAAACTGCACGGCATTGAAAAAACATTGGATGAGCAAAAGCGCCAGTTGTATATCGCGACAAGGGACTTTGTGGATTGCGGGGACATTGGGCGAATCGAAAAACTTTGGGATGGTTCAAGCCGCTCCATGCTTTTGCACGGGGAAGCCGGGTGCGGGAAAAGCTCGTTATTTGCCATGTGGCTGCAAAGGCGGGATCAGCGTGTGTGCTACCGTTTCTGCAATGTAGGCGAAAGCTTATCGGATGTTCTTAGAAGTTTTATTGAAGAGCTGACCGGTCAATTATTCTATGAAGTGCAGTCTTTTCACTCACTGCTTGATAAACTGGCAATAGTTTGCGCAGATCAAGGCGCCATTCTCGCTATTGACGGGCTGGAGCATTTTCCATTATTGCAGTTGACCGAGTTGTTCTCAACAAAAGGACTGCGGATATTTGGCTCCATATCAGTCGGAAGCATAAATGATGAAGGAAGCCGTATGATAGAATGGGCAAATGCCAGATCAATCTCGTCATACCTGGTAAACTCTTTTGATAATCCTGTCTATCGGGACGCTCTTGCCGACAAGTATCTTGAGAATTATTTGAAAGCGCTCGATGAGAATCAAAAGACGATTTTAAGGAACAAAGAAGGTTCCGGCAATCCGCTGTTTCTGAAAATTGTACTTTCCGAACTGCGTTTATTTGGCGCGTTTGAACATCTGAAAGAGGAATTGGAACGGTTTGGAAATACACCACAAAGCGCGTTTTTCGCATTATTGGAACGATTGGAAAATGATTTTTATACATTAGGTTTTGATAAAAACCGAATTGCCGACCTTTTTTCAGCGTTGATAGCTTCCGAAAATGGTTTGAGTGTGGATGAACTATCTTATGTTACAACTGTGCCGATGGAACAGATTCATTTGATCCTATGGGAAATAAGCCCCTTCGTCTTTAAGTCGCGCACAGACAGCGTCACACTATACTCTTTACGATACAATGCTTTCTCCGAGGCAGTCAGCAAGCGGTATTTCCAGACCGTCCCTGTTATGCATGAAAAGCTATATGGCCTTTTCACCAGCCGGGTTAATAGCGCGGGCGATTATTCGGGCAGCATCCGTGACCTTGAGTGTCTATACCATCACGCTGTTGCCGTTGAGCAGAACCTTTCGCTTGCCGAGGACTTAAAATACTCAGACGCATGTATCCGGCTTGGCGGGCTCAACAAGCTGATAAAAAACCTATTCAATGCCTCCGCCGGCGAATCAAGGAAAGTTGAATTGCTGAGAAGTTTTATTGCGTCCCGCGCGACAATGCTGGCGGAAAACCCGACAAGCCTGTTGAGCCTTTTATTATTGGAGGGCGGGGAACTGGCAGGTGAGTCCATTGCCGCAAAAGGCGATTGGGGATATCCGTTTATTGATTTTGCGTCGGTCAAGCTGCCGCATTTGCCCCAGGAAATCTCATCAGATGGCAGGGGCAGGGGCTTCACCTTGACAGCAAGAAAGAGCTATGATAAAACCTTTGCCTTGGATATATCCCATTCGGAAGGATACATTTTTTGTTGGAGAGGGGGAACCATATCGGTTTATGACACCCGCGATTTGCATGGCGAGGCTATGCTCATGCAAATAGAAAAAGGCCGTGCAGAAGCTATTTTTGTATCTGCCGGATCCTCGTATTTGGCAATCGCGTATTCCTCCGGGGAATTGAGGGTATACGCGATGAACTTCGAAAACCGCAAGCTGAGTTGGTATGATCTTACCTACCGGAATAAATTTCTTTTACCTGAGTCTACACCTGTATTCTGTTGGGAATCTGACGATACGCTCTTGTTTCAGCCTGAAGCTGGATCTCTGTGTGCCGTACAGTTTTCAGACAGTACATTTGTTGAGAATGTTGTTAAACCTTCCATTGACGGTGAAATTACCGCCTTAATTTCGCGCAGCTCATTTGCTGTGCATAATAGTGCGTCGAGCACATTGTATGTTGGAGATCACGCCTTGCCATTCGACTTTGATATTACATCATTGTGCGATATGGGAAAGCATTTAGCCGTTGCCGGCGCCGATGGTAAAATATCCATATTAGACAAAACTACCGGTGGAACTGTTTTTGAAATCCCCAAAAGAATTCATGCAAAAACGATGGTTTATCATATTGATGACTTATATATTTTTTGTGATACCGATATGGTTTCGGGCACCCGCCCTGTTTACGTAATGGATTTAGAATTTCTGCTTACAGAGCTATCGCAGACAAATGAAATCTTTCCAAAGAATATGGTGACGCCTATCGTAAAAACAGGGTTTTCGCCTGATGGCAAATTAGAGGTAGCTACAAACTTCGATTATTGTATTGCAGCCATTTCGGATTCGTCGGATTCACCGACTGCACAGTCATCCATATCACATGTGTTCCAATCGAGGGATTCTTTGGCGGTGATTCAAAAGAACGGCGATAGGCTTTATCTATCTGTCAGTGATGATAATGGTAATTGGAAAGATGAAAAGTATAATCTGAAATGGAGCGGAAACGAAGGTATTGCCATTGGGAACGCAAGAATCAATGGCGTGCCGGTTTATATTGCTTCTGAAGAAGGGTTAAATGCGTTTGACGCGCCCGAAGTCATGCTGGCCGGAGCCGCCGGGGGCTGGATGCTCGGCGAGTCGGGGCATGTTTATCGAATAGGGAAAGATGGGTTATGGCATCGGACGGTCCTTCAGGAACCAAGAATTAAAATGACATCAATTGTTTGCTCAGATAGATGGGTTTGTGTGAGCGGTGTCGATTCCGACGCGGCAGAGATTGGATTGAGAATATACGTCTATGAAGCTGTGGAGAATACTACGCAGGGTACTCTTGTTTATAGGAATCAGTTTTTCATTACATTGGAACATGGTCACAGCCAAGGAGTCTTTATTGAGGGCGATAGGCTATACATTTTGTTAGGAAAAGATGATTCCTCTGTATTGGCGCACAATGGCATTCTGGAACATGATATGGAAAGAAATCCTTTTGAGATGGTTCCGTTGCCATTTTTGCATTCGTTTGCGCACGCGGCTTTTGTTGGTGATTTGCTTTATTTTGTCGACACTGCCGGGACGCTGTTCGCCTGCAGTAAGCCAACCGGTGAATTATTGTGCTCGGTGAAGGGGATGACATATATTGTGTCGATTTATAAAGCCGGAGAGAATGCGTATGCTGCTTCCAAAGAGGGACTTTGGGTGGTTAGCTAGGAGTTGCGTTAAAAGCAGAGTGACGAAGAGCGGACAAGGCATTTTGCGAAATATCTGCATGAAATCGGATGTTTTTATACTGACAGATCGGTCGGTTTTGAAATGCTCAAAATAATTAATACTACATGTTGAGGGGGTAAATCCAATGAAAATGTTTAATTTTACAGGACTTGAAGAAATATCCAAAACCGAGTTTTGCCGCTTGTTTGAGCTAGGTTATTCATTGGCGACTAAAAAGGAAGAAATGTATTGTGCCGAGAATACATTCACAATCGACAAAAAAATGATTAAACGGTTTAAAAAAGAAGTCAGCAAAATATATACTCAACTCGGAATAAAAAAACCGAATGAAATTGAAATGTATTCCTTTACTTGCCATGATGCGTCTAATTTTAGAAGCATACAAGTGCATCTGCGTAACATTAAAGGTGTACCAACGATTTACCCAACGGAAAAGAGCCTTGCTTTTTCATTAGGATGGGCAACAGGACATGCACATTTTGATTTATTTTTAGCATATCAGGGTTTCTACCCGAAGGAAATCATCGCTGATTTAGATAAAATCCGATTCAATCAAGCCGCACATATTATTGAGTTATCTGCTATAATCCCACACTCACCATTTGATAAGGAATCCGTTTCAACATCGGTGTTAGAAGTAGAATGGATGAAAACATACGCGATAATGTGCGAAGAAACAAAAGGTTTACCCGCTATTAACTGCGCTAAGTTTTTTTGTGATTCTATTACGTCGTAATGTTGGTGTATGAAATTGTAGCCGAAATGCAAAAGGATTACAACGCATGATTTATAAAGTTCAACTCACTGATGAGGCAAAGCTGTATCTACGCGGCATCTATGATGTATATCGCATACTCTCTGTTGGAGCCAATGATTGCAAAGAATGTGAAAAACCGGATTGTGTCAGGCCTAAAATCGCTCAACAAAATGCCGGAAAGGTATAAGTTAATCGCATTGGAGGTTTAAGAAAATGTTGCTCAATATCATCGACCCCGCGCATTTTTCAGAGTGCTTGAAAAATGTTAAAAAATCTCTCTGGCCATATGATGAAAACTATAGGGATTGTTTCGCATTTCCGTCAGGAGTCGGAGACAGCGCGGAAGCGGCTATACAGGCGCGGGATGGAATGGAAGCCGCCATCCAACGTTATCTGAAAACAGATAACGGGTATTGCATTGAAAACGGTGGTGTTTATGAAATGCCTTTTTGCGCCGAACTTCATCGGTTTTACGCTGGGCGCAAATGGCCTCAGCTCCCATCTGAGGATCCGGCGGGATATCTGCTCACGACTGAGAACAGTGCGAATCTAGGCAATTACAACCATATGGTGAACGTAGTCGCTGCCGGTGCGCATCTTATTCATTATTGCTCACAAATGCGCTTTGATAATATTGCTGACTCTATCAACGCATATGCGCCAAAAGGTGACAAACGCACCCTGCGGCTGATGACAGCGGCATACTATCACGATATTGGCAAGGTTATTGTAAACCGCCGCCACGCAGTTGAGGGCATGAGTTTATTTGCCGAGCAGAAAGCATCTATGCGGAATCAATTTGAGCAGTTTTACGGCGGGCACGATTTCAAATGGACGAGCTGTGACTGTGCTTATATATCGGCATTGATCGGCAGCCATGACGTATTCGGCACAATATCTACCGGTGAAAATGGATATTTCAGTCTGGCATCAGTAGTGCAGGAATTCGCGCTACTGGAAAACGGAGATATTCAAGCGGTCAAGAACGATATGTTTGACCTTTGGCTGCTCAATATCGCGGATATCATCGTATCCCTTGAAAACAAGTGGGTTCCGCATAAGCATTTTACGGAAAACCTTCCCGGAGAGAGAAATGAAATAATCGAAGGTTTTCTGAGAAGTGTGCAGGGCCGCGATCTGCTTAACGATCTGAACGCCGCGATCAGTATAGCCGAGTACGCTTGCCAGGCATATGATTTGGATGAATATGTATCTGCCATTTCCGAAAAAGCCGCGCCAGCGCGATTTATCCGGCTGTTGCAGCAAACGCTATGGGGCGCAGTGGCCGATGGCAAAGAGAAAAGTTTGGAAAGTCGGCATCCCGGTCTGGGACGCGAAATGAAGGACTTGGTTTTTGATACGCAGACGATCCACATGATGGTCGCTACAGTTATGGGGGAAAAGCTCGGAACAGGCTGGGCGCGACTTTTCGGCAACATGGGGCAGTTCGACTACGCCCTCGGTTTTTTTAGAAAAGCGGCAAACCGGGCTGTACGTTGGATTTCGCATGAGCTTGCCGAGGAGAACGGCGTCCGCACAGGCTGGCTGTATAGCCAAAAGCCGGGCGGGCGGGCGCGAAATTACAGCGAAGATTTCCTGAGCCGCTACAACGCTGAGGCGATCACACATAACTATATCGTGTTCATGTCGGATATATTCTGCGATATCGCAAAGCTGACCGAGGGCATGGGTCATTGGCATATAGAGTTTGAGGATGCGTTGAGTCGTTTGACCGACCAAAAGGCGGACAAACTGCTGTATATAGATGGTCCGCACCGGGCGGGGCATATGCGGAGCCTGCTAATGAAGGAATTGATGCTGTACCGGTCGTGATGCGCACAAGGATTTTATTAGCGCGATGAGTTAATAGGGGATGAGTGGCATGAGGAATGTGGATTACGAATATGATCTTGGTATAAATGGCGTTATTTTATCGAAGTATTTGCGAGTTGCGATATCAAAAGTCTCAACATAGTCGCGCCGCATGGATCATATGCCGCGGAACGTGCCATTCAGTTGAAAAACAACGAGGTATAAATAGGTTTGGTTTTGTTATTACAACACCGAGGCGTTGCATAGCCGCCCGGCGTATGTTATGATTCATGCAGAG
>Ga0099364_10014270_pt1 | contig 10587 bp, 9 predicted proteins | sample TergutTh196P3_FD_73070 | JGI IMG/M metagenome (GOLD analysis project Ga0099364, IMG submission 73070) | Microcerotermes parvus P3 segment gut microbial communities from Pointe-Noire, Republic of the Congo - Th196 P3 | ecosystem: Host-associated > Arthropoda: Insects > Digestive system > Gut ...
AGTGATGTTGTTTTTTTTTTAAAAAACATTTTCCTTTTTTGCGGGCCCCCCCCCCCCCCCCCCCCCCCAAAAAGGGGGGGGGTTTTTCCCCCCCCTTTTGTGGGGGGGGGGTAGGGGGGGGATAGTTGAAGTTATAGACGAGGAGCAGACAGGATGTCTGCGTTCCCAGTTTTTACCCTTTAAAATATGTCTTGATAAAGATAGAAATAAGCTATATAATAACATAAACAAAAGAATGCTTTCTATGATAAATCTTGGGCTCATTGAGGAAATAAAGACTATACTTGATTTAGGATTCAAAAAAGATGATTATGGGCTAAATAGTGTAGGATACAAGGAGTTTCTCGAAATGGTTATCTCCAATGACTTCTCAAAAATGAAAGAATGTATTGAGCTTGCAGCACAGCATACAAGAAACTACGCAAAAAGACAATATACATGGTATCGAAAAGAGAGTTTTGATGTCGTTTTGTGTGAAGACAAAGTAAATATTGAGACTTTGATAGAAAAGATAAAAAATAAATTAGGCACATAGGCATTAGGCATTACTAATTATTAATTTCAAAAAATGCTTTACAAAAAAGGTTACTTTATTTTTTTTGTATCAAAGAGTAATAAAATAGTTATTTAAGCATAAAGTATGAAATTTTATCTTTATGTGCCAATATGAGCTTGATGCTACATATTAGGGAGTTTTCGATGCAGAAAAGATGGGAAGTAGATGCAGTTTTAACCTCACAAGAAAAAGAGGTTGTAAAGCAATTAGCAGCAGAGCTAAAATGCCCTTTTGTGATAGCGGAGCTTTTGTATAAAAACGATTTAACAGATAAAACTCAGCTGGAAAACTATTTCAATCCTCTTTTGAGTATGCTTCATGACCCATTTTTGTTTAAGGACATGGAAAAAGCAGTCCAAAGAATCATCCAAGCTATTGATATAGGTGAAAAGATAACGATTTACGGGGATTATGATGTCGATGGAGCTACAGCATCAGCTCTATTGTATCTCGGCTTAAAAGAGCTTAATGCCGTGATAGATTATTATATCCCACATCGCATACTGGATGGCTATGGTTTGTCTATAAACTGTTTAGAGAGCCTACATAAAAGTGGGACATCGCTTTTAATAACAGTAGATTGCGGTATCATTGCCTCTGAAGAGATAGATATCATTAAGTCTCTCGGAATGGAAATCATCATCACAGACCATCATAATTCAAAATCCACAATTCCAGATGCTTTTGCTATTTTAAATCCAAAGCTGGAAAGTTGCTCATATCCATTTAAAGATTTAGCTGGAGTAGGTGTAGCATATAAACTTTTGATGGCAATTTACCAAACTATGGGTCTTTATACTGAGGTAAATAAGACCAAATATCTCGATTTAGTAGCTTTAGGGACAATAGCCGACATAGTCTCTTTGACAGACGAAAATAGAGTTTTTGCTACTATAGGGATGTCACATCTCGCTCTCAGAAAAAACATCGGATTGAATGCTTTGATGAATATCTCAAACATTATAAATAAAGCACCTGATGTTAATGATATTATGTTTGGTCTAGCTCCAAGACTAAATGCAGCTGGTAGAATGGGAAGTGCTATGCGAGCCGTAGAACTCCTGATTTCTGACGATGAAACCAATAGCAAGGAACTATCCGAAATCATAGAGAGAGAAAATTCGATACGACAGCAGATTGACCATAAGACTTATGATGAGGCTTGTGACATTATCAGTAAAAAATACAAAAATATGAAAGACACTTACTGCATAGTGATTTCATCGGACAATTGGCATCCAGGTGTGATTGGGATTGTAGCCTCAAAACTGATAGAAAAATATTATCGTCCTACAATTATGATTTCAGCAAATGAGGGGATTGGCAGCGGCTCTGGTAGAAGTATAGCCAATTTTGACTTATTTAAGGCACTTGAAGGTGTTGAAGATATTTTAGTAAGTTTTGGTGGTCATAAATATGCAGTCGGCTTGACCATATTGCCTGAATACATTGAAACCTTTGAAAAAAGACTTTCGGAACATATAAAAAAGCATATTGATTTAAATGATTTAATCCCTCCTCTAAAAATAAATAAAAAGTTAGAGCTATACGAAATCACATATAAGCTCATGGACTGGCTAGCAAAATTTGCTCCTTATGGGATAAATAACACTATGCCCTTATTTTATACCGAAAATGTCATGGTGCAAGGCTACCCCTACAATGTCGGGAAAAACCATCTTAAAATGAAAGTAAAAAAGGATGGTTGTGAACTCGACTTGATAGGGTTCAATCTCGGTGATTTTTTGCCACTATTAAAAAACCATTCCCGCTTGCATATTGCTTATACTCTCGAAATGGCTACCTGGCAGGGTAAAACCAATATACAGGGGAATTTGAAGGATATTCATCTCTTAGGGGATAGGGGATAGGGAGTAGAAAATCCCCACCTATACACTATCACTCCTACTATCTCAATCTTTAAAATAATTAAAAGAGAATGGAGTGAGGAAGTGAGTATTGGGATTTAGTTTATCTATCCCCTACCCCCTATCCCCTACTCCCTAAAAATATTATGATAGACATAGTTCCACCAGTAACACCACCCAGTATAAAGGGTGTAACAAGCATTAGCCCGATAGGTGCTTTATTAAAGGTTATTGAAAACCTCAAAAGACCGCTTTTAATAGCAAATAAAGAGGAGTGCGCTTATATCTCAAAGAGAAAAAAGCCCCACCCTATAAGCACAGAGGCAAGCTCTGGCACTACAAGAGGTTATTGCTTTTTTCGTGAAAGGATAAAAGATTCTACCATAGAAATACACACAGATGGCAAATCAATAGATACAAAGGCACTTGCTTCTATGGTTTCTATGATGAAAAAGGGTTTATTGTCTTTTCCACCTCCCACCCCACCAGTTGAAAAGGACATAACTGCTTTCCCTCCTATAGCTACGACACGGACCCATTATAATGGTGGATTAGAAAACATCGCTCCTGCATTTTATAGTATCGAAAAACCTTATACTACTGAAATGATTTTGCTGCCTCATCGATTAAGTCCAGAGTGCTCCCCTTTTTATAACTACAACCCGTCTTATAAAATAGGTCATTTATGGTTTCAACCTCTAAATGAAAGTGATAGATTCGGAGCAGGTAATGATGAAATGATGAAAATAGCTGGTATGCGTAGACGGATTGTAGGCAGAGGAAATATAGCGTCTATCTCTGATAGACAAAGATTTGTTAATCATCTTGTCCTGTCTGCATACAAGTATCAGGTTACAAAATATCAATTGGAATTATCAAAAAGAAAAATAGAAATACCTCATAATATTGACGAGTTAGAAGACTTTCTTTTGAAATATGTCCCCAATGCTATATTGCGTAGATTACTCGGAAAATGCTCTATGCTCCAGAGACTTATAGTTCCAGCTAACAGAAACAATAATACTTTTTATATTAAATCAAACACTATCAATGTATCTGAATATTTAATCCATAAACTCGATTTGGTAGAGGAAGTATTAAGGAGGCTATTGAATAATGCGTAATGGAGATAGTAGAAATAAGAAAGCAGAAAGCAGAATGCAGAAATATAGTTTCTGCAGTTTCATTATCTCATACCAACGGCGGGGACGCGGTTGTTACATTATTTCTGCATTCTGCATTCTGCTTTATTATTTTTTAATTAGCTGTTCTGTCCTCCGTTTATCTGAACATCGACCCATTCAAGGCTTGGTTTTACAAGATTCCTTGAGTATAAGCTATCCAGCTGACAAAGTGAGTTATTCAGTATTAGATAGGACATTTTTTATACTTAATACTACAGAAAACACTGTGAGGATATACAAAAACGGCTCTTTTTTTAATATAATAGGTGGCTCTGGTTTTGGAAATGAAAATTTTAGGAGATTAGCAGATATTTTTGTGGGTATTGATGGTAGTTTGTATGCTCTTGATAGTTTTGATAGAGTCATCAAAAGGTTTGATAAAGACGGCATTTATGTCAGTCAGTTTCAGCTACACAATGTGTCTTCACCAGAGAGATTTGCTATGACAAGCTTTGGAGCTATTTTTGTGTATGACGCTCACAACAAGGAAATATATTCTCTTGACCCTTTTGATATGTCAGTAAATTTATCATTTGGTAAGTTTCAAATAGATAAAGCAAATGCTTTTTTTAATGCAGGTGATTTTATCAATATTTATGATAATGAGCAAGGGGAAACTGCTGTTTTTTTGATTAATGGACTATTTGAGGATAGTTATCGTAGTTTTACTTTTTTTGATGCTTTTCAAAATATTTTATCATTTTCAGGGAATCGACTTGTAGTGAATAGAGATGATAGGGTCTTATTTAGTTCCAATGGTAATATAGATTATTTTGCTATTGAAAGAGATTTCTTTATTTTTCTTATCGACAATTTATTAAATAAAGAAATTAGAGTTTATAGAGGTATTTATGAAACAAGATAAAAACAATTTAGAACTGGGAACGCAGGCATCCTGCCTGCAAAAAAGTCAAGATTGCAGACAAGGGAAGCCTTTCGTCCCCGATATGCAAGCAAGATGCCTGCGTTCCCAGTTTTCCATAATCCTCCCGATAGTATCGGCAATCATGCTTGCTTTGACAAGGACACGATTGAGCTTTGACATGCTTGTATTTGTGGCATTTATACCTTTGTTTTATTATTTTTCAGAGATTGCCACTACAAAAAAGAGGGAACTATTTATACATGGAATTATATTTTCCACTATTACACTCTTGATTTCTGTTCATTGGATTTCTATGGTTACCATTCCTGGTTTTATAGGGATGTTAGTGCTTTTTGGAGCAATATATGGTGGCTTGTTTGTGATTATTGGGTCGGTATATCAGACAAAAATTTCTTTTATTTCAGATAGATTAAATGTTTTTCAAAGACCACTGACCTTTACAATGATTTGGCTGAGTTTTGATTTTCTGACAAATTTCACGGAATTTAGTTACCCCTGGTTTAATACTGGATATGGATTAAAGAATAGTTTACCTTTGTTGCAAGTTCTCGAAATAGGTGGTTTGCCTCTTTTGGGTTTATTGATATTTGTAGTTAATTATCTATTTTATCTTGGAATATCAAAGGGCTTAATAGAATATAAAAGAGAAAAAGGTAGGTCTCTTGTCTCTCAGTTCTTATTAAATAGCTCATGTCTCATAGCTTATGGTATCTTGTTTATCTGGTTTATCAGCGGTCTATTGAGGATAAATTATATTCAAAAAAGAATGGAATATCACGACCTGACTATTTCGATGTTACAAGGGAATATCAGTCAGGATATAAAATGGGAAGATGCTACTATGGATACTACTTTTACTATTTACGAGACACTTTCTCGTGCTGCTGCAGAAAGAGACAATCCTGATTTAGTGGTATTTCCAGAGTCTGCTTTACCTGTATATTTATACTTTCATCGGGAACATCTTATAAGGCTTATCCGTCTTGTTCAGGAAATTCAGACACCTATATTCACTGGCTTTTTGTATGCAGAATCAGGTATAAAGCACAAAGGACAAATAGACCCATTTTTGTATTACAATACAGCAAATATATTTCGTCCAGATTCTTTTGAAGATGAGAATTATTTCAAGAATATACTCGTTCCTTTTGGTGAAAGGTTTCCTTTTTTACATCTTTTACCTTTTATGTGGAAAGTAGATTTTGGACAGGCAAACTTTGAAAGAGGTGAAACCGCTGTGCTCTACAGGATAGATAGCAAAAAGCAAGATATTGAGAAAAGCCAATCGGAGATTAGCACTACATCATTAGGATACAGTTTTACACCTTTGATTTGTTTTGAAATAGTGTTTCCGCTCCATGTAGCAAAGGTTTTAAAAGAACACAATCCAGATTTTATTTTAAATATCACTAATGACGCTTGGTTTGGTAAAAGCATCGGCACGCATCAACACGCAGTAATGACTGCATATAGGACTATTGAAACCAGAAAATCTATCTTTCGTTGTGCAAACACAGGATATAGTTTTTATACTACACCAGAGGGTAAAATACATGAGAAAACAAAGCTTTTTGAGATGACTTTTATCACTGGAAACCTGTATACTTATGAAACTCAAACACCTTATCGCTCTTTTGGATATAAAATTCCTTACTTCTATTTGACCTATCTCGCTTTTATATCTATAAGTTTTTTGATATCTAGGATTATATATGGAAAAAATTTATTATACAATAACAGAAGTCGCTGAAATACTTGGCATAAAACCCCATATCATTAGGTATTGGATTTCAGAAGTGCCAAAACTACAAAAAAATAGTAAAAAAGGTAAATCCCTTCATTTTACTGCAAAAGACCTAGCACTTTTAACAAAAATGAAAGAGTTAATCTATGAAAAGAAATTTACTCTTGAGGGTGCAAAAGAAGAGATGAAAAAGAGAGAGTCTTTAGATGATACAGAGCCAACCTTAATAAAAATTGATATTAGGTCTGAACTGCTCTCAATAAGAGATTTACTACTAAAAAGAAGTAAGGAGAATTAAATGAATTGGTATTATGATTTTGTCAGAAACTACCCGATAGGAAGTGCCATGCTTCAATTTGCCATACTTGGCACTCTCGGTGGTTGTGTAGCCAAATGCGTTCAAGAAAAAAGGATTTATTTTCCTTTAAAATTAAAAGAAGCTATCTGGTATCCTATATCTTGGGCTATACTTGCTATCATGATAAAAATGGCTTTTATAGGTTTTGGAGGCTTTTTAGATAGCTTGATTTATGAGGGATATTTACCTCTGGCTTTTGACTCATATCACAATAGGTTTTTACATGCTTTTGCTTTGTCAGCTCTCATGAATTTACAATTTGGTCCTTTACTTGTGATTTTTCATAGGTGGCTTGATTATTTGCCTTTTGGAAAAACAGATTGGTCAAATATTGACAAAGCTTTAAAATCGCTACTCTGGTGGTGGATACCTGCTCATACTGTTACCTTCTTACTACCACAGGATTTACAAATAGGTATGGCTGCGGTCTGGTCGCTTGTCCTCGGCTTTATTTTAGGGTTTTTAAATAAAAAGAAAAAGAAATAAGGAGTTTTACAATGAAAAAAGGAACAATAATTTTACTAGTAGTCTTAGGTGTTATTGTAATAGGAGCATTAGGTATATTCGGCAGTTTTGTCAGTAAATACAACCAAATGCAACAGCTAAGTATCGAAGTCCAAAATGGCTGGGCTGAAGTCGAAAACCAGCTCAATAGAAGGTTTGACTTGATACCTAATCTCGTTGAAACCGTTCGTGGATATGCTGCTCATGAAAGCGATGTTTTGATGCAGGTTACAGAGAGTAGAGCGAAGGTCGGTTCTGCTCAAACCACTGAGGATAGGATGGCAGCCAACAACGAGCTTTCTTCCTCTCTAAGCAGACTATTAGTGGTGGTTGAAGCATACCCAGATTTAAAAGCAAATCAAAATTTCATACGATTGCAAGATGAATTAGCTGGAACTGAAAACAGACTCGCTACGGCAAGAAGAAGATACAACGACTCTGTATCTGCTTTGAATAGAAGCCTTGTCATTTTCCCAAACAATATCATCGCTGGTATGTTTAACATCACACCTGCTACTTTCTTTGAAGCACCACAAGAGGCAAGAACAGCTCCACAAGTGCAGTTTTAGTTTGTTATCGACTATAACTTCAACTGGGAACGAAAGGCTACCGCTGCCTGCAATATATTGGGAATAATCACATATTTGCAGGCAAGATGCCTGCGTTCCCAGTTGAAGTTACCACCTCAAAAGGAGTAGAGGACATCTTGCAACCCCTATCCCCTATCCCCTACTCCCTACCCCCTACTTCAATAGCACCATTCTTTTTGTCTCTACCCCCCCCTCTGTTTCGAGTCTATAAAAATAAATCCCACTAGCGACATCTCTACCATAATTATCTCGACCTTCCCAGACTACAGAGTGCTGACCTGCTATGAGGTATTCATTGACGAGAGTATTCACAAGCTGTCCTTTGACATTGTAAATACTAAGCCTGACATCACCACTCCTTGGGATATTAAATTGAATAGTAGTAGACGGATTAAAAGGATTGGGGAAATTTTGTGAGAGCATATTCTCTGGCACTGGTATAACTTCGTCATCATCATCCACATACCATATATTTAAATCCACCGCAGTATATCTGATAGCAGTGCCATTTAAAGGACCATGACCCAATTCACCATAACCAAAATTATCGTTATACATAAAATAAAGACAAATTGCATCTTTATTTAAAACAATCAATCTATCAGCTGGGTAAACAAATGACGGTGTATTGTATGTAGGGTCTAAAGAAAGCAAGGAACCAGGATATTCATTGTAATTTAACCTAAATGGCATTGTCCAGGTCATGCCACTATCTATTGAAGCCGAGATCATTATTTCTGGAGTATCTGTAAACTCAGGGTGGAAATCGCTATCAATTGCGTTTAAATGTGCTTTTGTAGAGTCCATCCACATCAGAGCCATGTAACCATTGTTATCTTCTGTCAATCTCATTTGATTGTGATAAAACCAGGGGTAACTTGGTGGTATATAGACATAGTGATAATAAAAAGGTAAAGCATATTTATAGACAGTTGGGTAGCCATTGGGTAAATAGTTTATATCGATATAGCCATCATCATCAAGGTCAAATATCCAGGGGATAGTATCGGGCATAGATTTTGAAACTCTTGGCTCTATATGATTTATCCTTATTTCTTGTGTGTTGGGGTTAAAAGATATCATCTGGGTAGAAACACTAGCACGAAGATATTCATGATGAAATTCTTGAAAATAATAATAAACTCCATACATAGAGGGAAAATGTAGATTTCCATGACTATCAAAAGATATTGTTTTCATTCCTAATGGTATAGGGATACTTCTCCAAGCTCTTGTATTTGAGATTAAGCTTTCATAATCATCAAGTAAAAATTGCCTTTTTTCAGGGTCTGTTATAGCCTCTACATCAGCTGGATTTAATATCGGCAACCACGCATTGTCGGGTCGTCGCTCCAAAAGGAATCCCATAGTTTCAAAGGTTTCACCATAATCTTTGCTAAAAATAACTACATTATTGTGAGGTGGTAGCATATCGTTCCATTCAAGGTCTGTGCGACCTTCGATATTTCCAATGATGGCTACATGTCCAGCTATATTTGGTTGGGTGGCTACTGTGTAAGACAAATAGGCTCGGACAAATGGATAATCATAATGTTTGCTGTTGTCCCAGTAGTGCATTTTTTCAAGATATTCAAATAATGTTTCTGTCCAGACTATATCGTCTAAATTGTCCCAATCTTCATATCCTATATCTGCAAAAGAGAGCATTGCACTAGAAGAGGGGACATAAGAAGTCCAAGAATGTTGCCAGGATTCAGCAATGTTTTCCATAAAGACATAAACTCTACTTTTCCCTAGTATAGGTGAGGGACCAAAAAAGACTACAGGCCAGATAAATTCTTGTTTGAGTTTACCCGTAGGATCCAGATTGAGATTGTCGAGTAAAACAGCTGGCTCTTCTGCAAAGCTTTCACCTCCTGAATTTAACCAAAAAAATCTGTCCCAGGTGAAATAGCTATTTAATTTTCCACGATATTGAGGATCGTGGTCTAGAATATAAGGTTCAGAATGCCAAGCAAACAGGGGGTTTCCAGTGATAGGGTCGATAGCAAGTGTGCCAAAACCCTCACGGTGATTTTCGTTTTCAGGATATATCATTCCTGTTTTAAGACTTTCAGGTTCTTTTGACTTGGTAAAAGCCCAATGCTGTTTTCGGACTCCTTCGATAGGTTGAACCATATAGGTAAAATAAATACCTTTACCAATGATGTCATCACCTTGAAGTCTAATTGGAAAACCATTATACCCACCGTTCATGTAGTCATAATGTGAGTAGTTTTCAAGAGTAGTTGGTAGTTCATAAAAATCAATGAACATCATCTCATTTGCTATTACAAAAACAGAAATGAGTAAAAAACTGATGATAAAAATGATGGAAATTCTCTTCATGTTGCCTCCCTTAGATAATTTTTTTGCCAATATATCCAATAAGCCTTTTTTGTCAAGCATAATATTTGGGGCAAATGAGTCTCATCTATCTGAAAATAAACAGCTATGAGGATGGCGGCAATATCTCTGACATATTGCCGCCATACTCCTTTTTAAAAGGTAGATAGCTCTCATAAAAATAGCAAATATAAAAAAAACAGATTACAGAAAAAATTTCGTGGATAACTATGTGGATAACCTGTGGATAGTAGTGGATAAGTCAATTCCTACTAAATCATATCTCTCTATTTTTTCTATATATTATGAAAGCTCCCTTTACCCTCCCTGTAGCCTTCCTGTAGCTACCCTATTTAAACTACACAAAAATAAAGGGGTTACAATAGGAAAGCTTTAATGTGCATAACTATTATTTTTAGTAAAATTTTGTATATAGATTAGTGCTTGTCATCTATAACTTCAAATTTCCCCCCCCTGCCCCCCCCCTAAATGTGGGGGGGAATCCCCCCAAATTTATGGGGGGGGCCGGGGGGGGGGTGTAATGAATTAAA
>Ga0099364_10014271_pt1 | contig 10586 bp, 9 predicted proteins | sample TergutTh196P3_FD_73070 | JGI IMG/M metagenome (GOLD analysis project Ga0099364, IMG submission 73070) | Microcerotermes parvus P3 segment gut microbial communities from Pointe-Noire, Republic of the Congo - Th196 P3 | ecosystem: Host-associated > Arthropoda: Insects > Digestive system > Gut ...
AACCCACAGCAGATCACGGAGTTTTTGAGAAAATACTTTCGGGTATCAAAAGCCAATGCGATGTGGTGATAGGCATTACCACCGGCGGCGCCCAGGGCATGACCACCGAGGAGCGCTTCGCGGTCATAGAACGCTTTAGGCCGGAGATGGCCTCTGCAAACGGCGGCTCAATGAACTTTTGCTTTAGCCAGCTGGCGGAAAAAATGGAAGCCAAACACGATTGGGAAATTCCTTTTATCGAAAGGACCTGGGACAATGTGTTCAAGAATACCTTCAAGGACATTGAATACTGCATTAACACCATGAACAAATGCGGCACCAGGCCGGAATTCGAATGTTTTGATTACGGCCAACTGGCAAATGTTATCTACTTTTTCAAAAAAGGGATGATTGAGGATCCCGTATATCTTCAATTTGTACCGGGAATAATGGGAGGCATGCCTATTAGTTTTGAGGGCTTATCCTTTGTGATAGACCAGGCAAGAAAGAACTTTGGCGATGATGTGCAGTTTTGTTCTGTTGCTGCGGGACGGCGTATGTTCCGCTTTGCGACTTATTGCGCCATCCTGGGGGGCAATGTGCGGGTTGGTCTTGAGGACGGCCTCTATATCAAACCCAGCGGAGAACTGGCGGTAGATAATGCCGCCCAGGTAGCAAAAATTCGTAATATCCTGGAAGCGCTGGATTTTGAGATTGCCTCAACTGCCGAAGCCCGGGAACAGTTAAAGCTCAAGGGGCTGGATAAGGTAAACTTCTAGAAACTAAATTAAAGGAGTGTATAATGTTCTCAAAACCAGTTATCCTCTCTGCTGTCCGTACAGCAGTGGGGGGCTTTGGCGGCTCTTTAAAGGATAAAACAGCCGCCGATATTGGGGCAGCGGCAGTTAAAGGCGCTATTGAACGGGCCAAGATATCGGCGGAACAGGTTGAAGAATTAGTTCTGGGTTGTGTGGGCCAGCAAAGCCTCAATGCATTTTTAGCGCGGATTGTCGCCCTTAAGTCAGGCTGCGCGGAAACGAGTACAGCCCAGACAGTGAACCGTCTCTGCGCTTCAGGATTACAGGGCATTGTTACCGCCGCCACGCTTATCGAAAACGATGGTATGGATATAACGGTGGGCGGCGGTGTGGAAAGTATGAGTAATTATCCCTACTACCTCAATTCCGCCCGATGGGGCATGAGGATGGGCCTGGGTAATAACAGCGTAGAGGACGCCCTCACAACAGCTCTGGCGGAACCCTTTACCGGAGTAAATACCCATATAGCCACTACCGCCGAAAAACTAGCGGAGCAATTCAATATTTCCCGGAAAGAACTGGATGAATATGCCCTGGAGAGCCAGGAGCGGGCGCTTAAGGCGATCCAGGAGGGGCTGTTTAAGGAACAGATTATTCCCATAGAGATACTGGAGAAAAAGCAGAGCCGCATATTCGATACTGATGAGCATCCCCGTTCCACTACGCTGGAAAAACTCTCCGGCCTCAAGCCTTTTGCCAAAAGTGACGGGGTAGTGACCGCAGGCAATGCCTCGGGAATAAATGACGGCGCGGCGGCAATGGTTCTGGCAAGTGAAAAAAAGGCAAAGGAACTGGGCCTTAGTCCCATTGCCCGCTTGGTGGATTATGCCGTTGCCGGAGTAGACCCCTCGATTATGGGTATAGGCCCGGTTTATTCTACCCGGAAACTGCTTGAAAAAACTGGAATTCCGCTGAAAGACATAGGCCTGATTGAACTTAACGAAGCCTTTGCCGCCCAGGCAATTGCCTGTATCCGGGACTTGGGTTTGGACCCCGCCAAGGTAAATGTCAATGGCAGCGGCATTTCTCTGGGGCATCCCATTGGGGCTACCGGGGCCGTGATAAGCGTAAAGCTCATCCACGAGATGATACGCAGAAAGCTGCGTTACGGTATTTCCACCCTCTGCATTGGCGGGGGCCAGGGCATGAGCGCGTTGTTTGAAGTTTTAGTTTGAATTTTTTATTAAGGGCTGGTGAAAATGAACAGAATGTTAGGTAAAGTTGCGGTGGTTACCGGCGCCGCCAGGGGTATAGGAAAGGCCATTACAAAACGGCTTTTGGAAGAAGGGGCTTCCGTCGCCATGCTTGATATAAACCGGGCTATACTGGATGAAGCCCAGAAAAATATTGGCGGAGGCGAAAAAATCCGTGTTTATGAATGTAACGTAGCGGACAAGCAGAGTGTAAATACCGTAATAGCCGCAGTGGAAAAAGAGCTTGGGCCGGTAGATATTTTGGTCAATAACGCCGGTATCACCAGGGACGCCATGTTCCATAAGATGCTTGACGAGCAGTGGGACGCGGTTCTCCAGGTGAATCTGGGGGGCATTTACAATTGCTGTAAAGCGGTTATTGAAGGCATGAGGAACCGGAAATACGGAAAGATTGTCAACTTTGCCTCTGTGTCCGCCTTTGGAAATATTGGCCAGACCAATTACGGCGCCGCCAAGGCGGCGGTGATAGGTTTTACCAAGAGCCTTGCCAAAGAAACGGCCCGGAATAATATCACCGTAAACGCCATAGCTCCTAGCTATGTAAATACCGAAATGCTCCAGGCGGTACCGGATAATGTGATGGAAAAATTCCTCGCCGCAATTCCCCTGGGCAGATTAGCCGAACCGGAAGAACTCGCCTCGGTTGCCGCGTTTCTATGCAGCGATGATTCAAGCTTTGTTACCGGGGAGTGCATAGTGGTATCCGGCGGTTCGCATACCTGATTCTATATTTAAATGTTGAATGAAACTTATAAAGGGCACCTGGCTGCGATTTCGTCTAACCTTATTTATGGACTGAATGTCAGCGTCACTAAATCTCTTTATTCCGCATCCTGGATGACGCCGGTTGGTTTTTCTTTAGTAAGAATATGCTTTGGCATGCTTATGTTCTGGATCTTCAGTTTGTTTATGCCCAAGGAAAAAATTGCCCCCCGGGATTGGATTGCCGTCCTGGGGGCGGGCCTTCTTGGAATGGTGTTTACCCAGCTCTCCTATACTGTTGGGCTGGATCTTACTTCACCGGTTACCATGTCGCTGCTTGTGGCATTATGCCCCATTGTGGTTTTACTGCTTTCGGCATTAATTCTAAAAGATCCTCTTTCTTTAAAAAAGGGGATCGGGGTATTAATAGGCATATCCGGAGCGGCGGTAATTATTCTACAAAACAGAAGCGCCGCAGCATCCTCAAACAGCGCCCTTGGAATTTTGATTATCCTAGCAGGCGTCTTTTGCCAAGGGTCATACTATATTGTAATTCGAAATGCGGCTAAGAAATATTCGCCCATAACCATAATGAAATGGATGTTTCTTCTGGCAACGATTGTACTTACTCCCTTTACCATTTCTGAATTGTCCAAGCAGCGCATATTTTCATCTGAAGTTACCCTGTTGCCGCTTATCCAGCTTGGCTACGCGCTTTTCTTTGCATGCTGCCTGGCTGTATTTCTTTTGCCTGTGGCCCTCAAGCGAATAAAGCCAACTACCGCTAGTATGTACGGTAATTTACAGCCCCTGGTGACGTCCATTGCAGCGATTATTATTGGACAAGATGTATTTAGCTGGGGCAAACCCCTGGCGCTGATCTTGATAATTGCAGGTGTGTTTTTAGTTACCCAGCCCGGGAAGTCCCCTCGTCTTTAAATACCAGGGGTCCAAACCTTATCCATGCCGGCCTTTGCCGCTTTGACTGCATCTTCAAAAGCAAGAGCCTTTAACGCCTCATTAAAGGGCTCAACAAATACAGGGCCGTCGTAGTTTAAATTTTGCAGCCCCCTAATAAAGTCATCGACCTTGAGCACGCCGGTGGCCCCTGGCAGTTCCCGCTGGTGACTGGGCTGTTCTTCCCTATTAATCCCCTTGGGAGCGTCGTTGATATGGGCTACCACTACCTGTTCATTACCCCGGATCTTTTTAAAATCGTCAAAAACCTGCCCGGCCAAATCCCAGTGGAAAACATCAAGGAGATGGCCAATATTTGATGTTCCGATAGCATCCAGCAATTCATTGATGCCGTCCAGATTATGAATGAACTCGTATTTTTTTCCCTTGCGGAGCAAAGGGGGACCTAAAAATTCCAAACCAAAACGGATACCGTAGTCTTCAAGGATCTTGGCCGCCGCCCTAAGTCTTTCCTTATGCTGTTTAAAATTGGATTTATAATCTAGGCTGTCGCTGCTGGGCACAATGAAGGCAGTGCAGCGGACGCTTCCCGTTTTTTGCGCGAATTTACAATAGAGGGGCAGAGCTTTAAGATCAGAATCGAAAGTTTCTTTGTCTTCCCGAAATTCCACGGGAATAGCGAAACTTGCCGGTTTAAGCTTGTTTTTCGTTAACAGATCGGAAAATTCCTCGGGGGAAAAATCCGCTGATTCCCTTTTTATGTCAAAGCCGATACCTTGGTAAGCGTATTTAGCTGCCAGAGGAATATCATCTCTCAGTGAGCGTCCCGGAAACCACAATAACTCTGAAGAAAATGCTTTGTACATAGGTCCTCTCCCTTACTCCAACATATCCACTATTTTGCGCAGATCCCCTTCGTCCCCCACATTACCGGGAAAAATGATATACGGCGTATTGGGGAAACGGCTTTCAGCCCCGGTAAGCCATACGGGAATTCCCGGCAGAACCTGGCCAAGGACCAGGGCCTTCTTGACCTTCAAAGCAATGGTTCCTATTTCACTGGAGGTGATCCCTCCTTTGGCAATGATGAACCTGGGCCGGCCGCTTAGATTGGAAACAAAACTGGTTATGGCTGCGGCAATTTTGAGCGAAACACGCAGTTCGTCTTCCTTGTTTCCCGTATTAAGATCAAAGCGATCCCGGCAGCTAAAAACCGCCGTCGTTTTCCCGGCTTCTATGGATTCGTTGCAAAGCTTCTGTACCCGGCTTATTTCGTCGGCAAATTTCGAGTCGTCCATTACCAAATGGGTATTAAACTCAATGGGAACAATGTCCTTTTTCTCCATCAAGATTTCTAGCTGCCGGCTTGTTTTTTGAACGTGGGAACCTATCACGATTAAGCCGCCCCGGTGATTTTGGGAATCCCCTCTGTGTTCCATAGAAAGTAATTCTTTTTTGGAAAGCAGGGGTTTATCCTTTATTCCACCAAGAACTTTGGGGATCGCTGCGGCGCTGCGAAGTAAAAAACGCTTTCCCCTTGACAGGGCGCGGTAAAGGGCGGCGCAGAATATTCTGATGTCATCATAGGCAAGGGCGTTAACGATTACTTTATTGAAGTTCTTTACTTCCATAAGCAGGCTTACGATTTTTTCTATTCTGGCTTCCACCCCTGCTTTGTCGGAAATGCCCCGGAGCAGCTCAAGAGAAACGACGCTGACGGTTTCTTTTTTAAAGGCGCCGCCGGTTTTTTCTTCAATCCATTCGCAAAGATCAGAATGATGATAGCCAAAGGTTTTGTCCGCAGCGAATTCAGTCTGGGCCGCAGGGACAAGAAACTCCTGAGTTTTAACATAGTGGACGTTTCCCGCAGTGTAGCGCCCTCCTTCAATAAAAAATGGGCAGATGATCTCCCCATCATAGAGGGTCCCGGTTTCGCTTTCCAGGGTATTTTTTAGAACCAAGGTTTCCAGGGGGTAATGCCCCCTAAGCGTGGAGTCAGAACGGCTTATCAAAATGAAGTCCTTGTTTTTTTTGTTTGATACAGCCGTTATGGTTTTGCCTATATCAGCATGGACTTTAGCTGTTTCTTCCCCCGTCATGCCCCGGGAATTGGTGAGAATAAAAAACAGAAAATTGCTTTCATCAAAACCCGCCTCAATGCTTTCGGCGCTCCAACCGGTGTACACCGAAATACCGTGTACCGTTTGTACTCCAGTGGGATCATCGTCAAGGACAATGATCTTCCGCTGATTTTTCGCCAGTTCTTTTTCCAGAACTTCCGAGGCTTCCGCTCCTTCCCAGGAAGGGTATCCTGAAAGAAGTTCAGCGAAGGGTATTTTACGGATATTATTTTCAGTCATGACCTAACTCCTATTATACAATTTTTTAAACTAAAGGCTGTTGTAATACGCCTGGAAATCAGGTATATAGATTTTCTCTCCGTCTTTCATGGCGGATTCATGGGCGCAAATACCCGCCCCTGTCCAGTATGCCGCTTTAACTGCGTCCGCAGCGCTGTCGCGTTTTTCTTTGATGGCAGAAATAAACTCATAAACCAGGTGGGGGTGAGATCCGCCATGGCCAGCGCCCTGTATAAAAGAAACGTGGGACTGATCCAGGATATGCTGGCGTTTTGTAAATTCCTGGATTTCCGGCGGAAGCAGTTCTTCAAAATCAGGGGCAATAACACGCCGCGCTTCTTCGCCCCCTTCGAATAATACCTGCCCTTCGTCAGCTACCTGTTCCCATTCAAATGAGGTTTTATCCCCATACAGATCGAAGCTCTCCCTGTACTGCCTTACTGTCTCGTACAATGCCCGGGTCGCTTCAACGGCAAGGCGGGTTTTTTTCAGCCTGAAAGTAGCCGTTTCCACCGCGAATGGGGAGCCGTACTTTGCTGTCCGTTCGGCGTTTATGGAGCCCGAACCATGGCATATTACATATTCCGGTATATCCTCTGTGATATCCAGAAGCGGCGCGATTGCATGGGTACCGTAATGCATGGGAGGAAAACCAAGCCAATAATCAGGCCAGCCCTTAAGCCCCATATCCTGAATATGGGAGCCCCGGACAAATTGAATACGCCCTATTTTGCCCTCTTTAAGAAGTTTCTTGCAATACAAATACTCCCGGGTGTATACGGCGGTTTCCATCATCATGTAAACTTTACCGCTTTTTTTCTTGGCCGCGATTATTCGTTTTAAATCGTCAATCGATGTGCCCATGGGTACGGTACAGGCAGTATGCTTGCCCGCTTCAAGGGCGGCAACAGTCATTGTAACGTGATCCAAAATTGGGCTTACCACATGGATGGCATCAACGTCTTTATCGGCAAGCATTTGTTTCCAGTCTGTATAACGGCCCTTTATATTAAAAGAATCCGCCGTTTCGTTCAGCGACTTTTCATTGCGCTGGGAAATTGCGCTTACTTCACAACCCGAAAGTTTTTGGTAAATTGAAATAAATTCTTTCCCAAAGCCCATGCCGATAATTCCAACTTTAATTGACATAATATCCTCCTTCAATTTAGTACATCAATTTGCCAGCATCTTCCGGGCATATTCAAGGCTGATTTCGGCGCAAAGTTCGGGGCTGCGGCCCAGGGAGAGGCCATTGTTCTGATTTTGCTCAAGGGTAATCCAGCCGGTATAACCGCGTTCCTTTATCATGCCAAAAATAGCCTTTAAATCACAGAGGCCTTCGCCCAATGGGGTATCAAGGTCTGTTTTTTCATTGTAGTCTTTTAACTCAAGATAGCTAAGTTTATCCCAGTAGTCATTGATAAATTTCACGGCCCTCTCTTGAAGGGGCAGTTCATCAAAATCTTTGGTGACATGGCCGGTATCGGCCATAAAAAATACTTTGTTAAAATCCAATAAAGGCATCAGCATTTGCCAATCCGTCATATTACGGCCTATGGAATCGCTGTTATTATGCAGATGGGTGCGGATTCCCCTCTTAAGGGAAATCTCGCCAATTTGATTCAGCCTGTCGGCATAATACTTGTAAAGTTCCGGCGTTTTAATGCTGGCTTTGTGTACAATCACTACAAATAGACTTGAATCAACGGCGCCCATTAAATCAAGCATGCGTACAAGGTTCTCCGGGCTGTCGGCAAGCTGAAAATCAACAGCCGTTAGCTTAAGGCCGGCATTGTCAAGCATGCGCCTAAGCTCTGAGGGCTTGTCCCTGAAACATTCAAGCCCTTCAGAAAAGCAGGTTATGCCGTCATAACCAATGGATTTTACCTTATTAAGCCATGGCTCAAAGTCATCGCCTTCCGGATTATTCCAATGCAGGCTCATGCTGGCAAACTTTATATCCACTTTTTTATCACTTGAAAAATTTCCCGCCATGTAAACTCTCCCTTATTTATTGTTAATACTCCATTGGATTGCCGTCGTTGCCGAAAAATACATGATCTGTTTCCTGTTCCGCGTTAAGCGTAAAATCAAGTATCAGGGCTGCCGAATCATGGGGCTCGAAAGGGGCGGCCTTCATGAGATCCGCATCGCCGAAAAGTTGAGTATGCATCCAGCCTGGGTGAATGGCAAAGACCTTAACGCCCTTGGGGCCAAGGGAGTTATAAAGCAGTTTTGTCTGCATATTGCCGGCGGCTTTGCTCATGGTGTATCCAATTTGGTTGGTTCGCTTAAGCAGTGTAACACTTCCCGCAAGGGAAGTAATATTAATAAGCCTCTTGTCATCGGCATTTAAAAGTAAATTAAGTACGGATTTCGTGACCCGGAGCATGCCGACGGCGTTAACATCAAAATGCCGGATAAGATCCTGATAATCTATCTCGTCAAAAATCGTTGAGTCCCTATCATATAAGCCGGCAATTCCGGCATTGTTTACAATCAGGTTAAGTTTATCCGTCTTAGCTGAGATTTGTACCGCCGCCGCGTTTACCGATGAGGTATCGGATATATCGACTCTGATCACATTTAGGGCCCCTGGATATTTACCCGCAAGTTCATCCAGGTCTTTCTTGTCGTCTAAGAAGCAGCCGGCAAACACTTCCCAGCCGCGTTTAAGTAATTCTTCAACCATCGCAAAACCGAGGCCCCGGTCTGCTCCTGTGACATATGCTTTTTTAGCCATTCTAAGCAATGTTAGCCTAAAACAAGAAAAATGTAAGAGGCCTTTTGCATTAAATAATGGGCTCGTAATATAAAGCGCTTTACAGTCCTCCCCATTCCCGGTAAATTAAAAATACCATGAAGAAAATATCCCTTACCGGTATTCAGGCCACTGGGGACCTCCATATCGGGAATTATTTTGGGGCCATTAGGCCGGCTCTTGAACTGGCCAAGGAATACGACGCCCGGTATTTCATTGCCGATTACCATTCCTTGAACACCATGAAGGATCCAAAGGAGCTTAGCTCCAGCATTCGTGAGGTGGCGGCATGCTGGCTTGCCGCAGGGCTGGACCCGGAAAAGGTCATTTTCTACCGCCAGAGCTCCATCCCCGAGGTATTTGAGCTTGCCACCATGCTAATGGCCTTTACCGCCAAGGGCCTTATGAATCGCGCCCATGCATACAAGGCCGCAGCCCAGGATAACAAGGAGAGGGGGGAGGATATTGACGCGGGCATCAATATGGGCCTTTTTACATATCCAGTCCTTATGGCGGCGGATATCATCATTTTTGATTCCGATGTGGTTCCCGTGGGCAAGGATCAGACCCAGCATATAGAGATGGCCCAGGATATTGCCCAGGCTGTAAACGCCAATTACGGGCAGCCCATTCTAAAGGTACCCCAAGGCGCAATTTCCGAGACTGTGGGCCTTATACCTGGCTTGGACGGCCGAAAAATGAGCAAAAGTTACGGCAACAACATTCCCATATTCACGCCGGAAAACCAGCTTTATAAACTCATTATGCGCATAGTTACCAACTCCCAGGGAATCGAAGAAGCCAAAGACCCTGATTCCAGCTTGATCTTTACATTGTACAAACTTTTTTCCAGCCCGGAAGAACAGGCCGGCCTGGCTGCCCGTTACCGCGCCGGGGGAATGGGATGGGGGGAGGCCAAGGAAGAACTTTTCCGGGTCACAAACCGGGAATTAAGCCCCATGCGTGAACGCTTCCAGGCCCTTATGGCGGAACCCGCCAAGCTGGACGCCATTCTAGCCCAGGGAGCGGAACGGGCCAGGCCCATCGCGGCGGCTACGGTCAAACGCTTCCGCAAGGCCGCAGGGATTGACTGGTAATTGAGGTTTATCTTTTAACTTCCCGGTTAAACCCATCGGAAAAGCGTTCCAGAAGAGCGTCAACCTGTTTTTTGGTACTAATCCCAAAAAGGTCCAAGGCATCCGGGTCTAATTGATCAAAGTCGACGTTTCCGTTTTCCAGTTCACAGAACATATTGGCGATATACACAGCGGATACCAGATCCCGGAACTCTTCAGGTGCGCCATTAGGATCATGGTGATAACGGATGGCGTGTACAAGGTCTTCTGGGAAATTCCATTTTTCTGCAATAAGGGCGCCTATCTCCGCGTGGTTCATGCCTGCGGCCAAATCTTCAAAAACAGAGGTGGCGAAGTTTTTATCCGTGGAAACTTTCTTTATTTTATCCAATAAATCGGGATGTACAGAAGAAAAGACGATCTTTCCCATATCATGGAGGATACCCCCCACGTAAACATCATCCAGAAGCTCCCGGTTTTTGCGGAAATTTTTAACCAGGTTATAGGCATAAAATGCGGTTTTATAGCTATGCTCCCAGAGAATCTTCTTTTCCAGGGTATCGTCTCCCAAAATCTTCTGGGTTCCGTAGGAATAGAGAAGGTTTTTAATCCCCCTCATACCCACCATTTTTACTGCCTCGGAAATACTGTCCACCTTTTTGACGAGCATATACTGGGCGGAATTTACTATTTTGAGGAGGTCCGCAGTTAATGCCGGATCGGTGGAAATTTGACGGGCAATGTCCGCCATTTCAGAA
>Ga0099364_10014272_pt1 | contig 10586 bp, 5 predicted proteins | sample TergutTh196P3_FD_73070 | JGI IMG/M metagenome (GOLD analysis project Ga0099364, IMG submission 73070) | Microcerotermes parvus P3 segment gut microbial communities from Pointe-Noire, Republic of the Congo - Th196 P3 | ecosystem: Host-associated > Arthropoda: Insects > Digestive system > Gut ...
ACGATTCAAAAGACATCGTGCAGGCTTTAGTCGAGTTAATGTCAATCGAAGACACAAAACGCTTATTGTCATATATAAAACATAATTATAACATACCCTGCTCCCCAAGCTTGTGGGATGGTATTGATTAAATAATAGTTCTATTTCACGATTGCCGAGCCACGAAATTGCCAAGTGATGGATAATAACACAAGTATGATGTCGATTCCCGGGCAAACGTCATATAACAAGCGGTTTAGCGAAATGGCGGTCGTTGTGGAAACCAGAAGTCTTCTGCACCCTTTGGCCGTCTGTGGTAGTTCGGGCTGTAGCGCCCCTCATCCGCCACTTCGCCAAGCTGCCGGGCGTTATGTGCCATTGCCCCTAGTGCGGTGCGAGTTTATTGACAAAACCTTATTTCAATATTTTAGGAGGTAAAGAAATGGAAAATATTCAGATTTCTGAGGAAAAAGAACAAAAAATAGTATCTCTTTTCAAAAAAAGGCAAGACATCTGGATAATCTTTTTTGTAATTGGCATAACGGGGCTAATACCGATAGGCATCAGCTTTTTCGGTGATTCTACAACATCTTTTTATAGTTCACCAAGTTTCATTTTCTTTATACTTGGTATAATTTTTTGGAATCAAAGTGAGAATGCCATTAAAAAGATTAGCAAAAATGAATATCAAGCGTATAAAGCTAAGTGCAAAAAGGTTAATTTATTAGGATATGCCTCTATTGAGAATAACGAAATTCTTTCTAAAAAACAAAACAAACCTTTAAAGATGATCGAGATTTTGGGGTCTACCAAACTAATTAAAGCTGATGAGGAAATCGGTATTATTCAGGTGGGCAAAGAGTTTTGGGCGTTTTCCTTAAGCGCATAGATAATGGCAGAATTGCGCCACGCTATAGGCAGCATTGTCTATAAAATGCAAATGGCGAGAAGAATATCTATATACTCATACAATAATGAAAGAAGAATATGATTGGGTTTTAGATATTCGGGAACAGTGTCTAACTGCGGGAGTTACTTTCTGGTTCAAAAACACTGGTTCACGCTTTAAGCGAAATGGCGGCCGGTGTGGAAACCTGTAGTCTTCTGCGCCCCTCAACCTCTGTGATAGCTCAGGTCAATGCGCACCCCGCCCGCCACTTCGCCAAGCCGCCGGGCGTTATGTGCTATTGCTTTCTATAATCAATCAAAAAAGGAGAACGAGCATGAGTAATATGCCTACAATGATGAATACCGTTCTCTTTAGGCTCGTAGATGATACGCTGGTCATTTGCAACAATGGAGAGCCTTTTTCTATTGAGGGAATTGAATCCTTAATGCTTCCTTGCTATACCTCGAAATCGGAGAGAGAATTTAAGCAATCATTCAAATCGGAAATAATAAATGATCAAGTAGAGGAACTTCTTGAAAGAGAACGGTTGAAGTATAAAAAATTTCCCGAACTAATACAGAGCAACTACAACAACGAACATAAAACGGTGGGGGAATATCACGGTAGAGAAATACTTGAATTATTACAAAATTGCATTGATGCAATGCCCGGAGACAGCACCTTCCAAATTGGCGCAAAAGGACTCGGTTTTCGTTCCTTACTTAATTGGACAGAGAAAATTAAAATATATTCTGATAAACTATCCGTTGCTTTTGGTTTGGAAGAAGCTGCAAAATTTAGGGAAAGCATGGGGCTTAAACAAAAAATAGCGGTTCTTTCCGCACCAACGGTTATTGAACCTATCAAATTGTCCTACACAACACAAATTGTGCTAAACCTTAAAAAGTCTGTTATTGATGATGTAAAAGCCCAATTAGCGCAAATCGACGAAAGGTCGATGGTGTTTTTGCCTAAAATTGAAGAGTTGATTATCAAGATAGAAAATGATGAACGAAAATATCAAAAATTGGAAGGCCCAAATGGTGATGTTTTAGTTTCCGCTACGGTTGACAAAGTTTGCACAGAGTATATATGGCGAGTATTTAAGCAAGAAAGAAAAACGGTTATATTTGCCGATATAGATAACGAAGAAAAAACATACGACTATGGGATTTCGGTAGCTTTTTGCGACGATATAGAAGACTTGGATAACAACTACATATACAGTTATTTCAAAACAAAAGTCGAATTTCCTATTGGTTGGCTTTGTCATGCTGATTTCGAGTTGAGGTCAGATAGGAATGACATAATAGAACACCCATTAAACGAATTGATTTTGAAAGAAATGGTCGTACTTATTGAGGATTCTTCCGAAAAAATAATTAGTAATATTTGCGTTCCCGAAAATGCGTTAAGGAGCATCGTACCAACAAATTCTTTTCCTATTAAAATCGCGGGCTTTAATTTTTCGGAATATTATTATGCAAATATAGGGAAAAAGCGGATACTTCCGACTGCAAATGACGATTTTATTTCAATCGCAGAATCCCCCCGGCTTGTAAATGGCGAGTTGCCGTCAATGTTCACAGGAGAGGCTTTCAAAAGCATCATAAAGATTTCCGATAATGAAAAGCTTATTACTTTTTTAGGAGAAATTGCCTCACGCGACAATGTGCAAATAGACATATCAAAACAAGAAGTTCAACACGCCATCAATAAAGTATCCGATGATTGGACACCGGATGAATGCTTTGATGTTTTTGAATGGTGGAGAAAGGCTTACGGCTTTGGGGCGGATTCGTTAGATTACCTCCCAAACTTAATCAAGCTCGAAAATGGGAAATGGGCAAATGGGAATGATAAGGTGTATTTTAAGGTGGGGGGAGTGCCGAGCGTACCATCATGGGTAAAATTTAGCTTTTTGGATTCTGCATTTCAAGAAGCCGCGTTTAATTTTTACAACAATACTGACGGATATATTACATTAAAATCACAACGCACAGAACAGCGCGACGAAAGAACGATTCCAGATTATGCAACAATAGGCAATAATACGTTTTTTCGATATTTAGATAGAAGCACAACTATCGCACAGGTAAACATTTCTGTAGATGGTAACTGGAATTATGCGCAAGAGTTTGTTATTTGGCTTTATGGAAATTATGGCAAAAGCGCGGATTGGACACCACCATCAGAGGTTAGTTTTAATTTCCCATCGCAGAAGGAAACCGTAGTCCGCCCTGCAACAACACTCTATTTTGGCAAGCATTACGACAATGAATTGGTTGAAATTCTTGAAATGCAAGAAGGACAAGGTGAACTTTTTAATTTTCCCTTTTCGTCTGATGAAAAAGAGCGGTTCACTCATTTTGTTGCTAATTTTGGCGTTCGTTTTACTCCTGTAAAAGAATATATTTCATTCAGAAGTTGGGAAGTTTCAAGTGAATACAAGTATGCGTTATATGCCCACATCCCTTACCCTTTGCAATTATATGGCGACACAGCCTTTGCTGACGAATCGGTAATGCGAAAAGAAGGGGAGTTGCTAAAGGTAAATGTTTGTTCTTACAAAAATCTCGAAGAAATCCTCCAAAATGCAAAAACAAAAGATTTACTTTTGTGGTTAGCGAGAGATGATTTTCTTAAAAACTCTTTAATGGCAACTTATGAAGTAGATTCTAAGTCTTGCTTAGAAGCAAGACGTAGCGGACAGAGGCGAGATGGTCGCATTATTCACCGCAGGCAAATGCGTAATTATATTGCGCATTTATTCACGTTCACAAAGTGGATTCAAGTTGGGGATAGTAGATATTCACCTAACCAAATAATTCTTGATGACAAAATAGGGATGCAGTTTGAACCGCGCTTGATTGGTAAAAATATAGATTCTATTTTTGCAGGGCTTTCGATTGAAGAATACGAAATTAACGCAATCATAAATAACCTCGGTTTTATTAGTAATTTTACAAAAATTGAACCGTCTGTTTTGTATGCGATACTTAATGAATTGTCCGAAAACGACGTTGACCCACAAGGAGATTTATCAAAGAAAATATATTTGCAAATTATGAAAGCATCCGGTTTGAAAGACCCTGATACCACCTGTGGGGAACGAATGAAGTTTCTCCAAAATGGAAAAGTGTATTGTTTTGACGGCGAATTCCACAAAGCGCGTGAAGTACACTACGCCGATAAAAGTTTCCCGGACAGGATTCGCGCAAATCACCGTTTAATTAACCTTCCGAAAAATAGAGGAGCAAAAAAAGCGGAGGCTTGGTTTGGGACAAAAGAATTTAAGCCGGATGTTACAGTGAGCAGTTTTGAAGAATCAAACTTCAATCGAAAATTCGAGATGGATTTCCATGAATTGATAAAGGGGTTATATGTTGAAAACTGTCAGCAAATAACGGATGAAAAACGTTGGCGTTCTATTAAAAATATGCGAATCATACTCGCTTCAAGCGTCACGTTATCTTTTGGCGAAATTAAGCAAGCCTGTGCAGCCTATCAATACGCAAAAAATGATGCAGGGCAATATATTCTTATGATTGGAAATGATAAGCCCGATAAGTTCGATGAACGACTGACAAGCGTTCTTTTTGAAATTGTTAGAACCGTTATTAATATAGATGACCCAGCGTTAGCGTTAGCAAGTTCGTTCAGAGATTTATGGAAATTCCCAAGAGAAGCGTTAAGGAACGCTCTCATACAGCGTAACGAAGATGAAAATATATGGCGCGAAGCAGATTCTTTCTTTGATGGAATTGCATTGCCGATTTTTCCCGACAGCACAGAATCAAAAAACAGGATGATGTTTATAAAATGCCGCGATGATAATTTTGGAAAATTCAAGCGCATTTTATATGTAAAACTGTCAGCGGCGGCTTTCGATGAGCAAAAGTATTATTTAGCTGAAATCGAAAAGTACAAAAGCATTGAGCCAAATCAAGAATCCATACAAGAAAACCATTGCGATGTGCTTTCGCTGTTGTTATCTATCCCGCCGGCTAATATCCTTTTAGAAGATGAAAGCGAGGTTAATGTAGATGCAGTCGGCAAAGTTACCAAGCAAAAACTACAGGAGGAATTTTCGCAGCATCTTAGCGAGTTAAATGGATTTCTTGTAAAAGAGTATGATTCATTATTGAGGTTCGGAAATTACGATTTTCTCAAGGCAGAATTTGAAAAACATCTTCTCAAACAGAAGGAAGCCGAAGAGAGGGCTTCAGAAGTAGTCTTAACACCTAAAATGCCGACTGTCATTGACCCATCTACTCTTGACTTGTCGCCAGTTAATCCACCCCCAGATAAGAAGAACGGTTCTCCTAATGGTGGCGGAAATGGTTACATAGATTACCAATCAAGGCAAGCTCAAAATGTAAATACCGGCAAGTCTTCCGAAAAAATTGTATATGACCATCTTGTGAGCTTGTACAAAGAAAACAACGTAGAATGGGTAAGCCAATTTGCAAAAGAAGAAAATGTAAACCTCGATGGTTCAGATAGCGCTGGTTGTGATATAGAATACATTGTTGGCGACGAAAAAATCCACGTGGAGGTCAAAACGAACAGTAGCAATCTTCCAACCATATCATTTAATATGACAAGTGCCGAGCGTATTTTTGCCGAAGAGCATGAAAAATATCAATTATTTGTGGTGACTTCTCCGAAATCAGATAACCCAATCATTATCCCTTTTGCGTGGTCTGATATTCAATCGTTTATAAATACGCCAACAGGTTATTTCGTTGAGTTTATGCAGCAAAGCAATATAGAATAAGATGCGACATAGCAGAATGGGCAGACAGCCGGATGCATGCGATTGCCGGCCGGATGCGGCCGGAATAGGCAAAATAATTTCGCATCCATTGTTTTAATGCATGAATATACAGCAAATCATGGACGCGGGCGTTGACTTGGAATGGAACAATGTGCTTATTCAAACAGGTGGCGCCAACAGCTGGGATTTAGAAATACCGAGCGACATGAACGTAATACTCAACCTTACGGAAACCGGCTTGCAGTTTGTTCATATGAACTCCGCAAAAAATATGGCCTCGCCGCAAACGTTGACTGATTTCCTTGCTTTTTGCTATGAATTTTATAAAAGCGACACATATAGCCTGATTCTCTGGAATCACGGCGGCGGCCCCATGCTCGGTTTTGGCCACGATGAAATAGCCGACGACATATTGAGCCTTCCGGACCTCTCTTCGGCATTGCGGGACAGCCCGTTCGGCATCGAAAACAAGCTCGAGATCGTAGGTTTCGACGCTTGCCTGATGAGTTCCATTGAAACAGCGTACATATTCAAGGATTATGCCCGGTATTTCATTGCCGCCCAGGAAGTCATACCAGGCTGGGGCTGGGATTACACGTTCCTCGGCGACATCGAACCATCGATGGACGCGCTTGATGTTTCAAGGCTGATTATCGATTCCTATTACGAGCTCTGCGAATTAATTTTCATGGTAAACCCCATGCTGGAGTGCGATATTACATTATCCTGCATGGATTTATCGCGCATCGGCGGCGTGGAAGAAGGCCTAAACGCCCTGTATTCAAGGGTCGGCGGCTACTTGGACTCCGAAAGCTTTCCGCCTGTCGCCCGCGCCCGCAGCAACGCCAAAGAATTTGGGAGGTTCGGCACGGAAGCGTTACTGGATTTAGTTGACATCGAGCACCTAAGCAGCCTTATGTCCGCAGACTATCCGGCGGAAGCGAGGCGGCTGTCCGACGCTCTAAATTACTTTGTAATCTACAACAGATCCAACGTAAGCAATGCCAACGGCGTTTCCATGTATTACCCTTACTCCAACAGGGAGCATGCAAGTGAGCAAGCCCAACTGTACCAAGCCTTCGGGTTTGCTGATGGCTACACTGGTTACATGGAAAAGTTCATAGCGTTTCTGGAAGACTTGCCTATGGCGGAATGGGATTTGCGCAGGGCATTATCCGGCCAGATCAGATCGCTCCCCGGCTCGGAAGATGCCGTGCGAGTGTTCATTGAACTGACGGAGGAGCAGGTCCAAAACTATTCCGGCGCAACATACCAAGTCCTGAGGAAAGAAGGGGATAGTTATAAAATCATTTATTCCAGTTCCGACGTGGAGCTTGATCCGGACGGAATGCTGTACGCAAACTATGCCTGCCGGATGCAGATGGTGCAGTTTACCGGAAGCGGCGACACCCACCACATTGTAATGTTTGAAAAGGAACGCACCGATGCATACATCCGATACCATGTTCCGATTTACCTTGCCAATGACGGCGACGGCGATACAGATTGGCGATTGGTTTGGCTTCAGCTGCAGACCGACACGGATGGGCAAAACGCGAGGATGCTTTCCGTCGTCCCGATTGAAGAAGATGGCTCTTCCTTGGCGGCGAGGCAATTGATAAACATATATGATTACGATAAGGTAATGTTCATGGATTTAGGCAGCAGCAGCCCGACTCTTGACGACAATGATAACTTGCTGCCGTATTTTGACTGGGATTTGGGCATATGGGCTTCGAACGAGTGGGGCCAGGTATGGCTTGACAAGGAAATGCAGGACGATTTTCGGTTTGTGCAGCTTGATATAGACCAAAGCACGGAATACTGCGTCATATTCAACGTCAGCGACGTACAGGGCAACGAACATACGTCCTGGCTGATCCCCATCAATTTTAATGAAGACGGCATAAGCTACTTTATCCAGCGCGGCACCGGCGAGATAGATCTTCGCAACTCAGGAATAACGAACGAGCGGCTTGCCGAAATGGTTCAGAGCGGAGAGATCCCGGCAAACATAGGATCCCTGCAGCTTGACGGCAACGACATAAGCGACATCTCGCCGCTGGGTACGCTTAGAGGGTTACTTTTTCTGGACTTGAATAACACTCAGGTCAGCGACCTGACGCCGCTGAGTTCTCTTACAAACCTTTCAGCCCTGAGGATCAATAACAACGATATCAGCGACCTGACAACGCTGAGCTCCTTAACAAGCCTTAGAAGCCTGTATATGAACAACAACCGGGTCAACGACTTGAGCCCACTGGGTTCTCTGGTAGGGCTCGACACTCTGGAGATGAGCAACAACGAAATAAGCGACCTGACTCCGCTGCATACGCTGACAGCCCTTAGACGGCTGCACCTGAATAACAACCGAATTGACGACCTGACTCCGTTGCATACGTTGACGGGGATTCATACCCTGCGGCTTGAAGACAACCAGATTGGCAATTTATCGGGATTGCAATCGCTAACGGAGCTTACGACTCTGCAACTGAACAACAATCGGATTAGCGACCTGACTCCGTTGCATTCACTGGAGGATTTAAGGGAGTTGCAGCTTGAAGATAACCGGATTGGCGATTTATCGGGATTGCAATCGCTAACGGAGCTTACGACTCTGCAACTGCACAACAATCGCATTAGCGACCTGACCCCGTTGCAACCGCTGACGGGGCTTAGGCACCTGCGGCTGGAGGACAACCTAATCGGCGACATAGAGGCGTTGCGGTCGATGACGGAGTTGAGCAATTTGAATCTGAGCAACAACATGGTTAGCGACATTTCTGCATTGCATCCGTTGACAGAACTCTCGTGGCTGTCTCTGGAAAACAATCAAATCGGCAGCATCGAACCGCTGCGGGCCTTGGTCAACTTGGAGTACCTGTCATTGCAAGACAACCTGATCAGCGGAGACATATCGGCGCTGCAACCGCTGGCAAAGCTTAGAAGCCTACGGTTGGAGAACAATCGGATCAGTAAAATACCGCCGTTGAACGGGTTGGTCAGCTTAGAGACACTGAACCTAGACAACAATCAAATAAGCGACGTTTCAGGCCTTAGTGCGCTAACAGCATTGAAAGACCTACACCTGGACAACAACAGGATAAGCAATATAGCCCCGCTGCGCCAGCTGTCCAGCGTGGAGACCCTGTATTTAGGGAGCAACCAGATCAGGGACTTATCGGGGTTACGGTCGATGGCTCAACTCAGGTCGCTATTTCTGGACAACAACCGGATCACGGACATCACGCCGCTGCGGTCGCTTTCTAATTTGTGGCTTTTGGTCTTGCGCAACAACCAAATACGTGACATCACCCCATTGCAGGCGCTTCCAAGTTTAAGGCTGCTGGCGTTGGAGTCCAACCGCATATCAGACGTTTCACAGTTTCAGCCAATGGTCAAGCTATCAAACCTCAGGCTTAACGACAATCAAATCACCGATGTCTCCCCGCTTCTTTCGCTGACCGGACTGGAAAGGCTCAGTTTGGTGAGCAATCGAATCAGGGATGCCACCCCGCTGCGGTCGATGACGCACCTGTCATACCTGAACCTTGCCGGAAACAGCCTGACGGAAACGCAAAAGAAGGACTTGGCAGATGCATTGCCTGACTGTGAAATACATTATGATGAGGAATGATTCAAAGGCAACAGCAACGTCGTCAGCTATGAGGATCATACGGTAATACGCCACACGGAGGGCATCGGATGGGACATACTCATCCGCATGGAGCTTCTGACCCCGCTCCTAAAATACGCCCACAGCAGGTCGATGACGAAGAAAGACTCACGTGTGGAGTCCAGAGCCGTCCCCGCATTCGCGCGGTAAAAAACCTATTAGGAGGGAAAGAGAATTGAATACAGGAGTAAGGGTAAAAAAGAATAAAGGGATAGGTTTTCGCTATATATGTGAGCATTGTGGCAATCAAAGTTATTCTTTGGGTGTAATACAAAAAGAGGCAGAAGTAGTCAAACGTGGATGGAATACAAAAAAAGACTTGCAGAGAATGGAAGAATCCGCATACGATTCAGTGGGGTATCTGGTTTCAAAGGCAGAAGATGACATGGAAAGGGGTGTAGAGAACGCAATTTGGCATGAAATAAAGATATTCCCGAACTGCATGAGTTGCGGAGAGCAGCAATCATGGGCAGCAACTATCAACAAGAGAGTTGGCATGAAGAACATCGGTGTGTTTTTATGTATTGCTACAGCCATAATATCTTTCATTTTATGCATTATATTAGGTAAATATTTTATGATTCCTTTAATAATCATGGGTACATCAATTGTGGCTGCGCTCGGCTTTAGTTATTTGGTTCCGCTTGTTGGTCGTTATAAATTGAAGAAACAGTTTGATAGCTTGAGTAAGAGCGACAGACCATCTGCGGCAATTCTGAGTACAAATTTTCTATGTGGAGAATGTGGTGGAGAATTAGGTGACCTAGATGGGTTTTGCTATAGTTGCGGACAAAACTTGCCCTAAATGCAATGAATTTACCCTTATACATCGCTTTGCGCAGTGTGCGGAATGCCAAGGAATGCCAGAACCGTCCCACGTTCGCGATTGGGCAAGTTGGAGGGAATCTTTCAAGCTCTGCGGCAAATGCAGATGATTTTATTCTGGATGAATAGAGGAGATGGATAACATGAACGGACAATACCGCCACGGCGACTTCGCCCTTGGCAACTGGAAGCTCACGCGGCTCATCGGCGAGGGCAGCTTCGGGCGCGTCTTCGAGGCGCACCGCGAGGACTTCGGGCGCACTTACAAAGCCGCGATCAAAATCATCACCATTCCGCAGAGCCAGAGCGAGGTAATGAGCGTCATGGACGACGATATGGACGAAGACAGCGTCGTTGCCTACTTCAGGGGGCTCGTCGAGGAGCTTGTCGACGAGTTTGCGCTGATGTCGCAGCTCAAAGGCAACAGCAACGTCGTC
>Ga0099364_10014273_pt1 | contig 10586 bp, 8 predicted proteins | sample TergutTh196P3_FD_73070 | JGI IMG/M metagenome (GOLD analysis project Ga0099364, IMG submission 73070) | Microcerotermes parvus P3 segment gut microbial communities from Pointe-Noire, Republic of the Congo - Th196 P3 | ecosystem: Host-associated > Arthropoda: Insects > Digestive system > Gut ...
GCCGCCCATCTTCCAGTCAATGCCTGATATGAATATGACGGAGCTTCTTCGTTTAAATATGAATAATCCCTCCATGTCCCGCTTCCCTGAAATGTTACCCTATTTGAAAACAAACCTGCGCTGTGGCTTACCCTGAAATTTACAGCAGCGTTCCCGCTGATATTTGTCAGAATAGACTGAACATCACTCCAATCGACATCTTCATTTGATTGCCAGCCGGATAAAAATTGAAGTTCTGTAGAACTGGTCGGCGTTATCTGATAATCAATCGTAAAATTAACATTTCCGGGGCTTGGTAAATCAAAACGCTGGTTCAAAACCGGCGGAGTTAGCAAGTCATCTGTCTGTGTTCTTTGAGTTTCATCTTCATCCGGTTCCTGCCACGGAGAGCGCGGGGTTCCAATATCTTTAAAAATGTCCTGAAATTGCCGGGGCGTTGCTGGTGCAGGCTGGCTTGAAGTTCCTATATTCAAAGGAGTTCCTGAAATGGAAATCGAAGCATTGTAAATAGTGTATTTGTCAGGAGCAAAGAAAAATCTTGCGGGATCTTCACTTGAAAGTTCCGTATCTTCCAGCCTTTTAAAAGCCAGTGTCGTTGACAATCTTGATAACGAAATATTGGAAACATACGGAGCCAATGCAGGAAATGACGGATTTAACCGCCCGCTGAGATTCCATTGATATTGACTTATCTCGGTACCTGTTGTTGTATCTTGAGAGAATGCCGCTCCCTGTTCCATCATATTCATCCAATCCATATTTTCTGAGCGGTTAAGAAAATCCCTATCCATATATGGGTCTGAATAAAACGGTATATCCCACGAGAGTTCGCCGTATCTTGCATTAATAGAGCTGTTTATTCTGAATCTGTAACGAAAAGGGACAGATTCCGAGAACAGGTTTGAATGGTTCCAGTCGAATGTACCGTCATAATTGGGAGCATAAGGCGTATAATTTCCGCTTACCAGAGATAATGTTCTGGAAAACCCCAGCCCCAAAGTTACTTCCATCGGATTTAATATACCGGTTCTTGGAGTGGAGAGATCTATCCCTGTATAAAAACCCAAATTTGTATAGTAGTCGGCAAGAATCTTTAATGTGATTTCGTTTGGATCCTGTGATTTAGTTCCGGTACTGCGAAGAAAAATCCCGTGGGGTTCTTTTTCCATATCGTTTGAATTACCAAGAATTCTTGCAAGAGAACTTTGCTCTGATGCGTCCGCCTTGGGGCGCCCCAGAATATAAGTTGTTGTATGTACAAAAGCTCCCTCTCTGGAACGGTATCCGAGAACAGGATGAAAAATTATTTCATCTGCGGGATAATAAAAAAACGGTATATATAATACAGGAATTTCTCCGACATTTAAAACGGCGTTGAAAATCGCAAAATCCGAACCGGGGAGCAGCCATAATCTTGATGCGGTGATTGACCAAAGAGCTTCGGGATTATTTGCATTGCTTATTCTTGCCTGTTGCAGGATCATTGTATCGTCATCATTGTTACGTGATATTACCGTTCCTTCAAAACGGTATGCCGTATTTTCGCTTTCAAGTTTCTTCTCTGAATCGCCGTCAAGGAAAATACTTGACCAGTCGTCAATATTAACCGTAATGTTCCTGCCCCGGAATGTTTCAACAGTGTCATCCGCTCCTTTTGTTTTTTCGTATACAACATTACCGCTTGCTGTAATTATGTTTCTGGTACGGTTAAAAAGAATTTCATCCGCCTGGATTTTGTGAACAGTATCATTGTCATTTAAAACGATATTTACATCGCCCTTCAGCCTTGCATAATCTTCATCCGTTGCTTCGATTTTAAAATATTCTGTAGTCTGCGCAGAAAGTATCGTTATGATTTTTTGATTATCGTTTGCGCTTGATGCCGAATCGCCCAAAGAAAAATGTTCCCTCAATTGTAAAGATAAATTTTCTCTTGTGCCGCTTTCTGAAAGACCCAGACTCCGGCTCCATGCGGCAAGCTCGGGCAGGGTAGAACTTGTTATCTCCATTTCGAGCCGCTGTCTTTCTCTCGGCGATAACCGGTTTTCTTCGGGAACTTCGCTGTCTGTCAAATCCTGCCTTTCCGCAGTTTCTTCTCCGGCCGGCTTTTCAACCTGTTCTGCATTAATTTCTGCGGAAAGTTCATCAGATTGTTCTGTGATATTTTCCTGGGCATACAGCCCGCCTGCCGCCGTTAAAAGAGAAAAAAAACACAGTATTTGAAAAACTTTGAGGCTCTTCATCACTCTCAATTGTATCAAATATTTTTGATTTACTTAATAGAGTTATTTCATAAGTCTAATATGACCTGCTAAAAATTTTCCTGTATGGGAACTGCTGCATTTTGCAACCTGCTCCGGCGTTCCTGTTACAATTACCTGCCCGCCTTTTCCGCCGCCTTCAGGTCCCAGATCGATTATATGGTCGGCTTGCATCAGGACATCTAAATTGTGCTCTATCATTATAACGGTGTTTTTCTGGTCTACCAGCCTCTGGATAACAGCCATAAGTTGTTTTACATCGACAAAATGAAGACCCGTAGTAGGCTCGTCAAGAATATAGAGCGTTCTTCCTGTGGAACGTTTTGAAAGTTCCAAAGCAAGTTTTACACGCTGCGCTTCGCCGCCGGATAAAGTTAAAGCAGACTGACCAAGTTTGACATAACCCAAACCGACAGAGACGAGCATTTCCATTTTACGGGATATTGACGGGATTGCGGCGAAAAACAAAGCCGCATCTTCGATAGTCATATCCAGCACATCGGCAATATTCTTTCCTTTGTAGCGGATTTCAAGGGTCTCTTTATTGAAACGTTTGCCATGACAGACATCACAGATTATGTAAACATCGGGCAGAAAGTTCATCTCGATTTTTATTGTGCCGTCTCCTTCGCAGTTTTCGCAGCGGCCCCCCTTTACGTTAAACGAGAAACGCCCCGGTTTGTAGCCCCGCATTTTTGCTTCGGGAAGATTAGAAAAAATATCCCTGATTGCCGTAAAGCCTTCGACATAAGTTATTGGGTTAGACCGGGGAGTACGCCCTATCGGGCTTTGGTCGATGTCGATTACTTTGTCAATATGCTGTGCGCCTTCGAGTTTTTTATGCGCTCCTTCTATGCGGTTGGAGCCGTAGATTTTATTTGCAAGAGCAGGATATAAAACATCAGAAAGTAAAGTTGATTTCCCGGAGCCAGAAACCCCCGTTATGCAGGTAAAAATCCCCAGCGGAATATCTACATTGATATTCTTAAGATTGTGTTCTGACGCTCCTTTTATTTTAATAAACCCGCCGTTTCCTTTCCTGCGCTGTTTTGGAATTTCCATTGAAATTGCGCCTGCAAGGTACTGCCCTGTCAAGCTTTCTTTCACTTTCATTATTTGTTCCGGTTTGCCTTGAGCGACAACATTCCCGCCGTGTACTCCCGCGCCGGGGCCTAAATCAACGATATGATCTGCTGTGCGCAGGGTTTGCTCATCATGCTCTACAACGATGAGTGTATTCCCTAAATCGCGAAGGTAAAGGAGGGTATCAATCAAACGCTGGTTGTCCCGCTGGTGAAGCCCGATTGAGGGTTCATCTAAAATGTAGAGTACGCCGACAAGGCTGGAGCCGATTTGCGTTGCAAGACGGATACGCTGGGCTTCGCCGCCGGAGAGAGTGGAAGCTTTGCGTTCCAAAGAAAGATAATCCAGCCCTACATTCTGCATAAATCCCAAGCGGGATTTTATCTCTTTTAAGATTTGACGGCCGATTTTTTTCTCGTTGGCCGTCAGTTTTACTGTATCAAAAAATTTCAGAGTATCCGTTACAGAAAGCCCGGATAATTCCCATATATTTTTCCCTGAGACAGTAACGGCTAACACTTCGGGTTTTAACCTTTTACCGCCGCAGTCTTCGCAGTGTTTTTGACTCATGAATTTTTCCAGCCAGTCTTTTACACCGCCGGATTGAGTTTCCATATAGCGGCGGCGCAATTCTTCTAAAATACCGGGAAACCTTGAATTGTATTCAAAATTGTGAGTACCGTCTTTGTTTATATATTTTACTTTTATTGCATCATCGCTGCCGTAAAGAATCGCATTCTCTATTTTTTTTGGCAGCTTGGAAAAGGGAGTATCAAGAGAGAAGTTATAATGTTTAGCCAGAGCCTGAAACCGGCTGCGATTCCATGCGGCATCAGGATTGTAAGGGATTACGGCTCCTTCGTTAAAAGAAAGCGACCGGTCGGGGATTACAAGGTCTCCGTCGAATTCCAATTTTGACCCGATGCCGCTGCAGCCGGTACATGCGCCAAACGGGTTGTTAAACGAAAACAGGCGGGGCTGCAATTCCGGTATTGAAATGCCGCAGTCAGGGCAGGAGTTTTTCTGTGAAAAAACCTGCTCTCTTGTTTTCCCGTCTTCTGTAATTAAAACAATCAAAAGCCCGCCGGCTGTTTCTAATGCGCTCTCTACGGATTCGGCAAGACGCGATCTTATCCCCTTTCCTATTACAAGCCTGTCAATGATAATTTCTATTGAGTGTTTTTTTTGTTTATCCAGCTTGATATTTTCGTCAAGATTAACAGGTACTCCGTCTATTCTCGCTCTTGCGAATCCCGCTTTGCGCGCATCATCTATTATTTTTTGATGTTCGCCCTTTCTCCCGCGAATAACAGGAGCGAGTAATTGTATCTTCGCCCCCTCTTTTAACTGAAGGATTGTCTCGATTATTAAGTCCGCCGGCTGTTCGCGGATTTCTTTTCCGCAAATAGGACAATGCGGCACGCCAATTCGCGCAAAAAGCAGCCGGTAGAAATCATAAATCTCCGTTACCGTTCCCACAGTTGACCGGGGATTACGGTGTGTCGTTTTTTGCTCGATAGAAATCGCCGGCGAAAGCCCCTCAATATAATCAATATCAGGTTTATCCATCCGCCCCAAAAATTGGCGCGCATAGGCAGAAAGACTCTCGACATAGCGCCTTTGCCCCTCTGCAAAAATAGTATCAAACGCCAGCGAACTTTTACCCGAACCGGAAAGTCCCGAAATAACGATTAGTTTGTCACGCGGCAGTTCCAAGTCGATATTCTTTAAATTATGTTCCCGCGCTCCCTTGATGATTAATTTGTCCATGAAAAAGAGAATAACATTTTATGAAAAACTAGTAAACATATAACAAGCGGAACATGCTGAAGCGGCGGGCAGCAAGGCTGCGCCGTTTCAGCTGCTGGGCTGTTTACACGGATTAAACTGATTCTCCCCTGTTTACGGCGGTGGTTGATTACTGTGTGCGAGGGTTTGATGTAACAGCCAAGAAACTTTACGCCGTTGCAAGCGGGCTGTCGTATTAGTGGTTAGTGGGTAGTATCGAAAAGACTTCACACAAAGTCCACAGAGGAAAAAAAGACAAAAATCTTCAACTTTTTTCCCATTTCGATAAAGCACCACGCACGGCCGTGCCATATATATGTATTAAGTTTTTCAAACTTTTGTTTGTTGACTTGATTGTAGCTTCTTTTGCAAGTTACAAAAAACATTTCCCGAAGGAGAAAAATATATGGACGAGAACACAAGAGTACGGCATACAGAGGATATGCTGGACATTCGAAGCGACCCGGTTTTCAAAGCCGTGTTCACAAGGGAGTGCCCTGAATCGGTAGGGGCCTTATCAAACCTTGTTTCGGCTCTCATCGGCAGAGAGGTAACAATTGTCGCGATACTTTCTAACGAGCCGCCAATCGAAAATATCCGCGACAGGCAGGTCCGCTTTGACATTAAATGCAGGGCTAAAGACGGGCAGCTTGTTAATGTCGAGATGTGCTTTAACTCTCATGACTTTGAGCCGGTACGCTTAGAGTTTCATGCGGCAAAGCTCTTTATCGGCCAGGACATCAAAGGAAAAGACAAAGATTTCGATGATCTTAAACAAGCCTACCAGATAGGCATTCTCGCTAAAAAGCCATTCTTTGCGGACAAGAATTATTTTCATTCGTTTGAATATTACGATCCCGAAAATAAAGTATCTCTCGGCGGCAGAACCCGAATTATCACCCTTGAACTTATCAAAGCAGATAAAATCGCAGAAAAACCTGTAGACGAGATGTCCGTTTCAGAACGCTGGGCATACTTCTTTGAATATTTGACAGACAAGAAAAGGCGTGATAAAATAAACGAGTTGCTGAAAAAAGAGGAGGGTATCTCTATGGCGAATCAAGTATTAATGACAATCAGTCGTGACGAACGAGAACGGGAGCGATTAATGCAAGAAGAAAGAATCCTTCTAGACTACTACAGCGGCATAAACTACATGAAAAAGAAAGGTCTCGCAGAGGGTATTCAAATCGGTACTGAGAGAGGCATTCAAATTGGCGAACAACGAGGTACTAAAAAGAGAGACAAAGAAATACTGGGGTTGATAAAGCAGGGGATTTCCATAGAAGAGATAGAACAGTACCTTCTAAGAGGATAACGATGACAAGCGGAGTATTAATGACAATCAGCCGTGACGAACGAGAACGGGAGCGATTAATGCAAGAAGAAAGAATCCTTCTGGACTACTACAGCGGCATAAATTACATGAAAAAGAAAGGTCTCGCAGAGGGTATTGAAATCGGCGAGCAAAGAGGCATTAAGATCGGTGACCAAATAGGGGAGAAGAGAGGTATTAAAATAGGTGTTAAAAAAGAACGCAAGGAAATACTGGGGTTGATAAAGCAGGGAATTTCCATAGAAGAGATAGAACAGTACCTTCTAAGAGGATAACTATGACAAGCGGAGTATTAATGACAATCAGCCGTGACGAACGAGAGCGGGAACGATTAATGCAAGAAGAAAGAATCCTTCTAGACTACTACAGCGGCATAAATTACATGAAAAAGAAAGGTCTCGCAGAGGGTATTGAAATCGGCGAGCAAAGAGGTGAGAAGAGAGGCATTAAGATCGGTGACCAAATAGGGGAGAAGAGAGGCATTCAAATAGGTGCTAAAAAGAGAGATAAGGAAATACTGAAATTGGCTGATCAAGTGAGTTCTTTGGAAGAGTTAAAACAGCTTCTTGTTAATGGGTAAGTTAGTGGGTAGTGGTTAGAGAAGGGAAGACTCTTTAACCACTTTCGTGTGCTATATTGCTGTAAATTGTAGTATTTTAATAAAACGAAGAATTATTTAGGAAGGCAATTATTGTTAGAAAATTATTTATTTAATGTAAAAAAAATATTTAAAAGGGCTTGACAAAAAAATAAAATTTGGATATTATTATATTAAAATAAAGTGAAAGCTGTATGGCGATCGTTGATTGTCGCTTTCATGCATTGAAGGTTTTGCTAGAAATAATTTAATTTTTTAGCAGCCAATAGGAGGGGAGTACTGTTATTTTACCATGAGTAAAAAGCAGGATCCCGCAAAATTTTAGGAGGAGATTGTATGAAGAAATTGATTGCAATTTCGGTAATGTTGGCTCTCGTAGCCGGTGCTGCGTTTGCTCAGACTACGGTCAGTGGTGTACTCGAATTACAGTGGGGCGGCATAATTAGATCGATGGGCGCTGATCAAAGCGATGTTGGAATGGGTGGAATATCTATAGGTGATAGTAACATTCAGTTGTCATCTTCAAATGATGATGGAACATTCTCAGCTCTGTTAAGATACAGAGGCGCTAACTTCCCCGGTCCGGTATCAGGAAACAGTGTTCCTGCTGATGGCTGGAATGAATTGCACAACAGAGCGTTCATTATCTGGAGACCCATTGATCAGCTTGAATTGTTCTTTGGAAAAGACGGAGACGGTAAATTTAACACAGCAGGTCTTTCCCGCTGGGGACACCACAGAGGAACACGCGGCGTAGGCGTTGAAAACTGGGATGCACAGAATTACCTGCTTGGTAACTGGGATGCATGGGGCTTTGCAGCGTCAATTAAACCTGTTGATATGTTTGCTCTTCATGTTGCATTGGATCTTCCCGGTGCTGAATTATTTGAAGATAGGTTTGATCGTATTCAGGTTCAGGCTGCGCTCAACCTTGACTTTGGTAAAATTGATATTACCTATCAGGGCGAAAAAATGGGAGACAGAATTGGTTTAACATTCTCCTCCGGCACACTGGTTGAAGGCCTTCAGTTTGAAGTCGGCGGTAACTATGGATTAACCTCTGAAGTTATCAGATTTGGTCTTGGCGTTCATTACAATGGCGGCGACTGGGGTGTTAGAGCCCGTGTCTTCGGCGGAGATTTTGATAACCTTCTCATTAAAGCAGACATCATGCCCTTCTATGCATTTGACTTTGGAACAGCTTTCTTAAACATCAGAATTGTATCCAGAGACGGTGCTGACCTTGGCTGGCATGTTAATCCTTATCTCGTATTGAATGCAGGTCCTGCACAGCTCCGCGTTGGCGCTCTTATCCAGCACGGTGACGGTGACGGTGGTGCAAGTTCAGCTACAAAGACCTCTTGGTCAATCCCCATTGGTATGGTATACAGCTTCTAATTTAACATTACTTGTTTAATTGCGAAGAGAAGCCCCGCCGTCAGGCGGGGCTTTTTTTGGGGGGTGTGGGGGAAGTTAGTGGTTAGTTTTTCTCTTCTCTACCCACTACTCACTAACCACTAACCACTAATAAGCAACTGTTCTATCTCTTCTATGGAAATCCCCTGCTTTATCAACCCCAGTATTTCTTTGTCTCTCTTCTTAACACCTATTTTAATGCCTCTCTTCTCCCCTCGTTGTTCGCCGATTTCAATGCCCTCTGCGAGACCTTTCTTCTTCATGTAGTTTATGCCGCTGTAGTAGTCAAGAAGGATTCTTTCTTCTTGCATTAAGCGCTCCCGTTCTCGTTCGTCACGGCTGATAGTCATTAATACTTCGCTTGTCATAGTTATCCTCTCAGAAGAAGCTGTTTTAACTCTTCCAAAGACCTCACTTGATCAGCCATTTCCAGTATTTCCTTGCGTTCTTTTTTAGCACCTATTTTAATACCTCTCTTCTCACCTCGTTGTTCGCCGATTTCAATGCCCTCTGCAAGACCTTTCTTCTTCATGTAGTTTATGCCGCTGTAGTAGTCTAGAAGGATTCTTTCTTCTTGCATTAAGCGTTCCCGCTCTCGTTCGTCACGGCTGATTGTCATTAATACTTGATTCGCCATAGAGATGCCCTCCTCCTTTTTCAGCAACTCGTTTATTTTATCACGCCTTTTCTTGTCTGTCAAATATTCGCGCGGTGAATGTCGGCGAGGCTTGTCGCAGGGATGTTCATTAATTTAGCAGCGTAAAGGCTGTAAAAAGAGGAAAGTACGCAGAGTAAAACTTAAAATCCTTTTTTAATTCTTCTACTCGCAGCTCTTTCCTTTTTCCCTATATTGCCCATCGTTTCATTACATGCTAGAATGTCAATTGAGAGGGGAAAATAATGAACTTCTACGCACTACAGGTAAAGTCACGCGCTGAAGCCAAGTTTATCGAAAAAGTTAGAGCCCTGCACCCTAATATAACCATGCCAATCCATTTTCCTCAGCGTCAGATTGATATTCGTAAAAAAAGCAAAATTCACCATTCTACACTTGCAGTCTTTCCGGGCTATGTATTCATCGAGGCTGAATCAAACGAAGAAATCCTTGCAAAGAGAATGGCATTCAAGCGTACACCGGGTTTTTATCGATTTCTTAAATCGAATAAAGAAATTACTCCGCTTTCAACCCGTGATTTAGAGTTGGTTCTTCACTTTATAAAAAATTTCGGGCCTATTGCAGGCAGGTCTAAGGTTTATTTTAATGAAGATTCACGTATAGTTGTAATTGAAGGTCCATTAAGCGGGCTTGAAGGACGGATTATCAAAGTTGATAAAAGAAAAGGCAGGGCAAAAGTAAAACTTGATATATATCAGGATTCTTTTGCTATCGATCTTGCATTTGATGTAATGGGGTCTATGGAGATACCGGGCTCAGGGAGCAGAGAGTAGGCGGTAAAGAGCAGGGGTTTGGAGGAGATGGAAAAGTTTAAGAGGTTGTATGTGATTGGGGCGGGGTTTGCGGGGCGTACCCTAGCTAATGAAATTACCGGGAAAAAAGTTTTTGGACAGGTCGTTGCTTTTCTGGATGATGACTCCGAAAAAATCGGTAAAAAAATTGATGGGATTCCTGTTCTGGGGCCTATTCGCGATGTCGCTCTTTTGTTACGGACAAATCCCGCTGACGAAGCAATAATTGCCATTCCAAGCGCCGGTACAGAATATCTTAAAGACATCCATGCTGTTTTAAAAAAAGCAAGCTTCCAAAAAATTCGCATTTTACCCGGTATTTCCCAAATAGTAGAAGGCGATGCTCATCTTATTCAAACCCGTTCTATCGATCTGCAAGACCTTCTTGGCAGAAACCCTGTTACCATAAAACTGAAACAAAGCCTCTCTTATGTTCGCGGTAAACGTGTCCTTGTTACAGGAGCCGGCGGCTCCATAGGAAGTGAGTTGTGCCGTCAACTTCTGTCCGGCGGAGTATCGCGTCTGTATCTTCTGGGGCATGGTGAAAATTCGATTTATCAAATTGACAGAGAACCGCGCCTTCTTCAGGAAGAAGGTGCAGTTCTCTGTCAATTTGATAAATCGAATTTTCACCATG
>Ga0099364_10014274_pt1 | contig 10586 bp, 15 predicted proteins | sample TergutTh196P3_FD_73070 | JGI IMG/M metagenome (GOLD analysis project Ga0099364, IMG submission 73070) | Microcerotermes parvus P3 segment gut microbial communities from Pointe-Noire, Republic of the Congo - Th196 P3 | ecosystem: Host-associated > Arthropoda: Insects > Digestive system > Gut ...
AAAATCTCACATACACAACACGATACGGAAATGTGGCGGGACTTGGCAAACCAGAAGGCAGTCAGCGAGCGTTAAATATGCTGTATGCCATACGTACCATACAAAACAAGAAAAATCGTGATTTGTGCGCAACGTTTTTGTCGGGAACTATCATCAGTAATTCAATGGTTGAATTGTATCTGATATTCAAATATTTGCGTCCAAAAGCGATGGAGGCAATGGATATTCGCTCTTTTGACGCTTGGGCTGCCGTTTTCGCAAAAAAGACAAGTGATTATGAATTTTCCGTAACTAATGAAATAATTAAAAGAGAGCGATTTAGGCATTTTATTAAAGTCCCTGAACTATGTAACCTCTATCATGCGATTACAGATTACCGTTCTGCCGAAGACATCGGACTTGACCGTCCCGCATTAAATCCCGAACTGTATACCACGCTTCCAACGCAGGCGCAACAGGATTTTACGAAAAAATTGATTGACTTTGCCCGCAGCGGCGATGCGTCGCTAATTAACAGAGAGCCTCTTTCTGATAGCGAGCGCAGGTCGAAGATGCTGATTGCCACATCATACGCACGAAAAATGTCGCTTGATATGCGCTTGATAGACCCTGATTATGAGGACAATCCGCAAAACAAAATTTCGCATTGTGCCACCCGAATTGCAGAGTATTATTACAGATACAACGCCCAGAGAGGTACGCAGTTCTTTTTCTCTGATTTGGGAACGTACAAAAGAGGTTTCCGCAATTTTAATCTCTATGTAGAACTAAAACGCAAATTGGTTGAAAATCACAATATTCCACCGCGTGAAATACGTTTTATTCAAGAATGTAAAAACGTTCAGGAACGCAAAGATTTATTCACGGCAATGAACAACGGAACTGTCAGAGTAATAATGGGTTCTACGATGATGCTTGGCACAGGCGTAAATGCGCAACGGCGTGCAGTGGCAATTCATCACTTTGACATACCATGGAAACCGTCTGAAATGGAACAGCGAAACGGACGTGTGTCGCGTCCGGGCAACGTTATTGCAAAAGAATTTGCCGACAACAAGGTTGATTGTTTCATTTACGCCACCGCAAAAACGCTTGACGTTTACAAGTTCAATATTTTGCAGAATAAGCAAATGTTTATCAATCAGATGAAACGTAATAACCTCTGTTTGCGCACGATAGACGAGGGTGCAATGGACGAAAACGGCGTGATGAATTTTGCTGAATACGTGGCAGTTATGAGCGGCAATGATGATTTATTAGAAAAGGCAAAAATTGAAAAAATGATTATGGTTTTGGAAAACGAACGTAAAGCGTTCAATAACAATCGTTCAAAAACCCAAAATCAATTAAATCATATCAATAATTCGTTGCAAAACAGGAAGCACAAACTCGCAGGATTATTGGACGATTGGGACTATTTCAACGATGTTGCACCCAAAGACGTTAACGGAAATCGCCAAAACCCTGTTCAACTCATTGGACTTCAATCATCTTCGCCGAGCGAAATTGGAAATCGTTTGTATGAGATAAACAAAAGAACGGATACTTACGGATGTATAGAAAAAATCGGGACATTATTCGGATTTGACCTTGCAGTCCGCACCTTGCGCGGCTTCAAAGACGAAAAACATAACGTTCTTTTTGTCGTCGGAAAAAACGGGAACGAGTATTCTAGAAATACTGCTTTAGCCTTTGAAACGCCCGAAAACGCTGCGAAAATGTTTATATCTGCTCTCGAAAATATTCCCCGACAAATCGAAAAAACAAGAGCGGACATTGAACATTTGGAAAACGATGTTCCTGTATTGGAAAAAATCCTTGAAAACACATGGAATAATGCGCCAAAACTGCAAAAACTAAAAATAGAATTAGAGGCGTTAGAAAGGAAAATCAGATTGTCGCTTGACACTATAAATAAACAGATTGCAAATGACTACGACAACTGAAAACACACGCAGACGACTATTTCAAAGGGCGAAGATAATTTCGTGTCCTGTTTGTCCAGCAAGGTCAAGCCCTTCGGGTTTTGAAAAAAATCTCCACGCCTCACTGCGTTCGGGTAGTATTTTTTCCAAAAACCTTGCAGGACAAGGACACGAAATTGATTGTTGCCCTTTGAAATAATCGTCTGCGTAAATTATTCAGACAAAAATTTAATTTTTAATAATTTAATGTTAATATAATGAATAACAGTAAAATAAAAGGATTTAACCTGTCATGTGATAAAACAGGAAAAGACCAAGGAAAAGCCAAGTATGCTAATGCGTATATAGGCTTCGGAGTGTCGCACAGACGTTCATCTACGGGCGTCTACTTACAGGATGCAAAAAATGCGGGACTTCCTGTAAATGATGAAATTATCCCAGATAATAATACCGTTTCGTTTGTATCGGTTGCATCAGAAGGGATACATAATGCAAAAACCGTTGCCCTTGCCCGAAAGGTCATTGATAGCGGTGGAACTGTCATTATGGATGCGAGTGGAACGGGTTTTGGAAAATCACATTCTCGTTTCAATATCAATGGCGAAGGAAAAGTGCAGGATGCGCTTGGAAAACCGTCAGGACAGACAAAAGAAGGTTACAACGTATGGGGAAACCTCTTTAATATTATTAATTTTTAAAATCTTAAAATCATGAATGATAAAGTATATAAAGAAAAAGGTTTCAGTGATAGAAATGAATATCTCACTGAACTTGCTGATAATTACGGAATATCTTCATTTGACGTGTATTCAATTTCCGAAATGCTCGGCGATAACGAGGATTTTGATGGATTGATATATGCGTTGGAAGATTATAGTTATTTATTCACTTAATAAAAATAAAAGCGATGAATACAGAAAATTATATTAAATGTTATCAAATGTTGCGTGAAACAATCCATGATTTATCAAAATTGGAATGTAAAATACGTGATATGGAGCGTAATAAGCGAAAAATAACAAAAGCGATTTTGGACAGAGAAAAATTTAAACATGCTCTGTTAAAAGAATATTTTCGCGGGTTATGTGATATGGCAAATATAACTGGCGAGTTTACATATCCAGACGGCAGATGTAAGATATACAGTGAGTTTGGATGGATTTTTGATAATAAAAATTAAAATTAATAAATCTTTAAAAATTAATTACCATGAAAATTCTCGGTTTAGTTTCACTATGGCAATTATTCAAATGGACTGCCGTAGTTATGTTAGTTTATGCAATTATTTGTGCAGGCATTCCGCCTGAAATAATATGCTTGTTATTACTGATTAGGCTTGCTATGCTTGCTATTCAGTTAGTTGTTCGTCTAATAGGCGGTTTAATAAAAATATGCTTGTTTTTATTAATTATTCTAATGTTTTTAACCTTAATATTTTAGTCAATATGAAAAAGGAAAAATTAATGTTTTCTCATGTGGGAAACGGTGTTTCAGTTTGCGACATAAATAGATTGTATAATGATGATTATGTGATTGTTGCCCATATATCATATAACCGAAAAATAATGTATTTTACAAATACATTAACAGATGGCGCTAAATGCGAAATAGAAGATTTTGCAAATTTAGGAAATATGGCTGTATCTGCCTTTAATCCTAATGCTTATGCGCTTCGACCTTTACCTATAATTGTTTAACCTTTAAAATAATGTAAAAATGATACCGAAAAATATAAATAAACAGATTGAAAACGCCTTTATTGGCGAATTAGATGAAAAATATCATCTTGTTTATACCCATTATGATGACAGTTTCGATAATTCAGCAAAAACTGTTCAGGAATGTCTGGATAAGCATGACCCGTGCGGGCTTTACGATAATATAGAAGACTGGATATTTGAATGTCAATATGAAGCAAGTAATTATTATCTCGAAAAAATAAAAGATAAAATTCTGAATGACAGTAAATATACAGATATTCATACACTCATAAGAGAATGGGTAGCGGATGGCGAAAACATGGAATATTTAAGAAGCCACATTGCAGACCGCGACGACAGCACACCCATTAAGGTTTTGATACGTAGAACACGTCTTCGGGCACGAGTTACGCAATATAGCAATTATGAATGTTTGCCGTCAAATTGGGATATGCGTAATACCTATTATTATCAAGATTATTTCAAGGATATAATTGATAATCTGTATTTAAACCCTGCGAAAGTCAAACAAACATTTAACAAATATGGTATAAAAGCAGCAGGGAAATGGACAAATCTCTCGTATCGTAATGGTAAAGAAGCCGTTGAATATGATGCTTTTGCCGAAGAAGTTATCAATCAATGCTGTTACTGCCAATTTGTGTTTATGGGTTTGTTTCCGCTCGAAAGTATGTATATGAATGATTTTAAGCAATATAATAAAATCATAATACCCAAAGGAAACAGTTGCGGTTTTTTCAACAGTTGGCATGGAGGCGGCTCTATGCTTGGTATTGAACTGAAACGCGACCTCGTGTTGCCTTTTCAAATACCGCGAAAAACAAGTTATGACAGTTTTGATTTAGAAGTTGATGAAATCGGCTGTAATAGCGGCTACTGCATTGATGAAGTTTACGGAATGGTCAAAAGTGCATGGGGAAAGGAATTTAGGCTAATTTATAATTAATAATAATCTTTAAATTTTTTAAAATATGATATTAAATAATAAACAACGGGAGTTAGTCAATCGTATTGACTGTATCCTTTGCAGCGAAAGACGCTCGTGCGACCAAGTTAGATGCGAGTGTCCCAAAGTGAATTTATATACTTTGGAAGTAGATGATGTTTCAATATTGAAACCGAAAACTTGTTTGTCCCAAAATAAAAGTAAAGAACAAGATATTGGTTTTTTGGAAACAACAAAAAGTGATTTTGACAGGCATTTGTATCAAAAACCAACAAGATGCAGATACAAAAACAAAATCCTGTCTTTTTATTCGAGTGAAAAAGAAGGCTTGGGTCTTCTTTTTTTCTTCTCTCATAATCGACGTTATTATAAGGCTTACAGAGATATAAGCCTCGATGATACAGTTTTAGACAATCAAATGATGAATTGTCTATATCCTGATAATAAATCATTTAGGCATCGGGGTTGGTTGTGTAAGTACAATGCCATTGAAGGTATATTTGATTTATATACCCCAACTGAACTGGAACAGCCGGCAGGCATGAGATACAGCGAAATGGAAGTTGCCACGCCCGCGCAGGCAATCGAGTTTATTAACAGTTATTAAATTTGATAATATGACATCAAAAGAAGCAAACAGCATCAGTATCAGGGATTACCTTTTGAGAATGAACATTCGTCCCCGAAAGGCAAAATCCCATTATGGTATGTATTATTCGCCATTTCGCGAAGAAACAACGCCCAGCATGAAAGTCGATTTTACTAAAAATCTGTGGTACGACTTCGGCTCTGGCGATGGCGGAACAATGATAGATTTGGTAATGAAACTGAATAATTGTTGTTTTCGGGAAGCAATGAAAAAACTGGAAAACAATGAAATACCGAATTTCATACTGCCCGAAAAGTCTGTTTTTAGTACGCCATGCAAAACAATTCTCAAAAAGGTTGCTTTACTCAAAAATAGTGCATTAACAGACTATTTATCAGAGCGATGTATCAACATTGAAACGGCGAGGCGACAGTGTTCCGAAGTGTATTACTCAATCGGCGCAAAACATTTATTTGCAGTGGGTTTCAAGAACGATGCGGGTGGTTACGAACTTCGTAACAAATACTTCAAAGGCACGGTATCGCCCAAAGGCTTCACCACCTTTACCGTTCCAACTGACGATTGTATGGTTTTCGAGGGATTTATGGATTATTTATCGTATTTAACGATTAAAAATCAATCATTTCCGCAAACAGATACAGTCGTTTTGAACTCCGCAGTTTACATTGGCAAGGCTATTGATTTTCTTAAAAATCATAATGTTATACATAGTTGCTTGGACAATGATTGCGCCGGAAAAGAGATTTTATCAAAAATAAGGACTAATTGTCCCAATGTCAATGATTTATCATGTTTATATGAAAATCATAAAGATTTGAATGAATTTTTATGTGATGTTTCAACGAATAAAAACCTGATTATCAATGAAAAAATTTAAAGTTTTTAAAAACCATAACGTCATTTCGGGCGGTCATAAATTTTTGGCAAAGGTAATGAGTGTTACTTTCCGTCTGCAAGGTCAAGCCCTTCGGGTTTTCAGAAAAATCTCCACGCCTCTCTGCGTTCGGGTAGTATTTTTCTGCAAAAACCTTGCATACGGAGTAACACTCATTGATTTAAGCCAAAAATTTAATAACCGTCCGAAAGGACATAAATAATTGTTTAATAATATGATAACAAGAGTAGTTAATATTAAGAATGAAAAGTACGATTTTTACATCGGAAGGGCAGGACGCGGACAAGACGGATATTTTGGTAATCCGTTCACGATACCTGCGGGACAGTCAAGAGGTTCAAGCCTTGATAAATACAGGGCTTATTTCTTCGACAGAATAAAAAACGACATTGAATTTCGCAAGAGAATTAATGCGTTAAAAGGCAAAACGTTAGGTTGCTTTTGCAAACCGTATGATTGCCACGGCGATATTATTGCCGAGTATCTTAATTCAAATAGTTTAATAACCTAAAAAACAGTTAAAAAGATGATTTGTATATATGTTTTTCCCATAGGTGAGGGAAATAACCGCAATATAGCGGATAGTGAATTAGTTAAGGCTTATCACGATAAAAAGAATGTCGAACGATACACTCTTTGTGAGTTTATCGAAGCCATAAATGATGATGCCATTTGTCTTTATAACCATTGGGTAAGGGCAATAGACGATGATGCTGGATATTATTCAATAGCATCAGTTCACATTGACGACTTGAAAGAAGAAGGGTTTGATGTCAGTGCTGTTACCGAAGACGACATGAAAATTCTCGCTAAAAGACTTGGCAAAGATTACCTTGGTTGTTGTTTCTGGGAAAGTTTGAGAATAAATGCAGTGGATAGACTTGAAATTCCCAGAATAGATAATGATGATAATTAACTAAATATAAACATTTTAAATTAAATTACCATGAATTATTTTCATAAAATTGAAAGTCTTGCCGACCTTAAAAAGCAATATCGTTTGCTTGCGTTGGCAAATCACCCCGACCGTGGCGGAAACGTCATTGTCATGCAGGAAATTAACCTGCAATTCGAGAATTTGTACCCTGTTTGGGAACAACTACAATCGGCGTCGAAAACCGTTAACGGATACGAAAACGACAACGAAGGCTCAACAGCAAAAGAGTACGCCGATTATGTCTATAACGAGTATCGTTGGCGGGGACATAGTTACATAGGACAGTCCAATCGCGAAATCATTGAAATCATTCGTAATTGGGTCAAAGAAGCCTATCCGCGTTATAAATTTTCGGTTCGTAGAGATGGTTACAAAAGTTTCTACATTACGTTGCTAAATGCTGATTTTGTTGCCTTTTCGCCACAGGCAAGCAACCGCGTGTATGTCGCAGTAAATCATTACAGTATCAAGGATAACGAACGGCTTACCGACCGTGCAAAGGAAGTGATGCAAAACGTGTATGAATTTATAAAATCCTATCATTTTGATGATAGCGACAGTCAGACAGACTATTTTCATACAAATTTCTATCTGAATTTGAGTATCGGCTCGGAAACACACCCTTACAAAATCGTTATCCCCAAACTGAAAGGGCGAAAATCGGACGAAATACCTCAATTTCGGCACCCCGAAGGGCAGGCACACAAGGCTATCCGCAGGGCATTGGGTAAAAACAAATTCTCTGTGTATGAAACAAATGCACATGAGCATATTATCGCGCTTGGTAATGAAATATTTTCATCAACCGGCGAAACGTACTTTTGTCCACTATATTACTCCAACCGCAAAACTGCCCAAAAACGCCTTGACAAGTTGCAAGCGGCAGGTTTCAAATGCAATCTTTCAGGTCTAAACGGCGGATATATCATTTTTTCTGGTTACACGGAAGAAAGTGAGTTAGCGCTTGAAAAAGAGCGCAATGAAACCGCAGAAGCATTGAAAGCGTGGAACGAAAAGCAAAACGCAAATCAAAATCTTTTAAATTAAAATTATTTATTCACCCTTTAATTCATTATAATTATGTTTTTCAAAGAATTATCAGAAATGATGACGTCGGGAACAGTTGTAAACCTGACAGTCCAGAGCCTAAACGGAAAATTGACCGTATCGGTATTTCCCAAGGCAAACGGTTTGAAAGATGAGGCTCAAAATCATCTGCAACCCGTCGTATTAACAGGCATAGCCGAAGAACTTGATACAGGTTTTTTCGCCTCCGTAAGTAAACCAATTCAGAGGGCAACGGGATTGTTGTCCGACATGAAAGGTTTTGAAGCCTCTCTTGCCCGCGTAGAAGCAGAAAAGAAAGAAGTGCAGGAAAAAAAGAAAAACGCAGACAAGCAGGCGCAGGAACGCAAAGCAAAGTTTGACAGACTGATTTCACGTGCCGATGCGCAGGAAAAGGAAAAGAAGTACGACGATGCTTTGCAAACGCTTCGCGAAGCCCGCACAATGGCTGATGGCGACGACGTCGTTAAAACCGATGAACGCATTGACAATGTAAAGGCAAATTGTATGCAAGGATTATTTTAATGTTTAACCTTTTAAATTTTAAATGATTATGTCACTCATAGTAACATCGTTGGAACGAGTATTTAAGTTCAAAAACGGGTGCGCTGAAATTATTCTCAACGACCCTAATCCAGAAATGTCGCCTGATGAAGTAATGAATTTCTTTTCAGGCAGTTATCCCGAATTAACGACGGCAACCGTTCACGGTCCCGAAGTTGATAACGATAAGGTTGTTTATAATTTTAAAACAACAATAGGTACAAAGGGATAACATTATGAATAACAATGTAAAACGGACAAAACCATGCGAACAAAAATTGTCAAAGGAACAGGAACAAATTATTGCCGTTCTCATCGAGAAAGACCTGTCTGTAAAGATGTCATCGGGCGTCATTCACAGAAAAAGGATAATTCCCGCATCGGCGTTCATCGAAGCGATTTTTTAAAGCATCGGTTTGAGGTTATTCCTGCAAAACATGATATATCCGATAAAATCAAAGATTTTTTGACCGAAGACAACTTCGATTATCTTCTTGAATGTGCCGTTCATTACGCCAACTTATTGGGCAAAACCATTGAAATTCCAAAGGGTGAGGTACATGAACGCATAAATCGGCTATATTATTGTTTTGCAGGGATTTTACCTAAAAAGCACAGGTTAAATATCGAAATTTCTGATAATAAATTGGCGTGGACTGTGTATTACGTTCATGATTGGCAAAAATACTTTTTTTACTGGTTGCCCGTAAATTTTATCACACGTCTTTCAGGCTGTATCAAGGAAATAGCAATGTCGTTCATACATCTGTATATCAGGAAGAACAATCTTATGCCATTTAGCCATTGCTATGAATATGAATATATTTTTGAAATAGCGGAATACGATGATTATGAAGATTATAACGAGTTAACGATTTCAGAATTATTACATTCCTATTCCAAAGGCGAAATTTCGGTTTTTCTTGATGAACTGTATAATCATGAGCCTTTGGACGTTATCAATGAATTGCAGGAATATAAGCCGCGTAATCCGCAGGAAATAAAACTGTTAGATTGTTTCAAAAAGGGGCTTCCTTTTATTGTCGGTAACGACAGTATTATGAATTATCATTATAACCCTTATTTTGAGGGTTTTCCGGAAGAATATGAAGATATGGAGCCTGTAACATTAGACAGAATTATACGGTATGTTTACGATTTAACCCACATTGCAGGGGTTTCCCCACCCCCTAAAAAAATATTTCCAGCAATATCAATGCTTTCCGGCGATTGTTGAAAACTTTTTTTTTGATCCACCTTCTGTATGCCGCGCTATTAGCGACTTATTTTTTTGAGGGCGTTGTGGTGCACACTATCCGCTTGATTATCAGAAAAATAATACCGACCTTTGCGGCATGTTTTTTAGAACTCAAACGCGTAAAAATCCAGCCACCGGAGAGTTGTCAATTTACTACCGGTTAGTGGAAAGCAATCGTAATGCTTTGGGCGGTATCAGCCAGCGAAACATTATGACTGTTGGTTTTATGGATGATGTTAGCACAGTAGAATTGCATCGTATCGCCGACTGCCTCAATGACCGTATTGACGGACAAGAAACGCTGTTTGAAGAAAACTCTACGGTGCGTCAATATACAGAGAATCTGTACACTCGCCTGGTGAAGGAAAAACGCATCGACCGCGTTCTTGATGCCCGCAAGCGTATGTCGGACTGTGATTGGCAACGTGTTGATATGCACAGCCTTGAGAATCGTGATGTTCGCGAGTTGGGCGCCGAGTGGATGTGTTTGCAGACCCTTCGCCGTTTGCAGATAGACAGTTATTTGGATAGCAGAGGCTGGAGCGCTAATGACCGCAATCTGGCTTTGGCGCATATCGTATGCCGGGCGGTCTATCCGGCGTCGGAACTGAAAACGGTACGATACATGAAAGAAAACTCTGCTATCTGCGAACTCTTGGATTTAGATGTTGGAAAAGTCACTAAAG
>Ga0099364_10014275_pt1 | contig 10585 bp, 6 predicted proteins | sample TergutTh196P3_FD_73070 | JGI IMG/M metagenome (GOLD analysis project Ga0099364, IMG submission 73070) | Microcerotermes parvus P3 segment gut microbial communities from Pointe-Noire, Republic of the Congo - Th196 P3 | ecosystem: Host-associated > Arthropoda: Insects > Digestive system > Gut ...
TCTTTCGCTCTTCCATGCCTCTCGAACAGCCCTTTTTCTTTCTTGGTTAATGTCATTCATTGCTGTCAACCTCCAACTTTATGTCAAGAGGTTCTAAATCGCCGTTAGCAATAAGCACCACGGCCTCGTTAATTTGGGCGGTTAGCCAATCTTCGAAGTTATCCCATTCTGCATAAACCTTATATAGCTCTACATCCCATTGATAAACTTTTCCATCCTTTTTACCCATATCAAAGAAAAAGACATCGGAATGAACTGCCGTAGCAAAAACAAACCAGTCATCCGAGATTCTCTTAGTTTTACGTAGCGTTACATCGCAGTAATCACCGTATGTCTCAAACGACAAATTAAGTTCACGATTATACGTAACCGTTGTGAGCATCGCAGTATCAAACAGCATACCGCCATTACACACTTCTAACCACTCAAGAAAGGACACAGGCAAGCCCACGATGCGTTTATTGACAGCGTTAGCACTCTTAGCACTTCCCGCCAATAAGCAATGAAACGCATCGTAATTTTTCAATCTGCGTATGTTTTCTTTCATACACTCGTTGTTGCAAATTTGGTTTACTGATTCGTATTTGATAAACATTGAGATTCCCCCTATCATTTGATAAAAATTTAAATTATAGATAACGCTAACTCTTCATTTGTAGCTCCGACAATAGTTTTCGCTTTGTCGACGATTATAGAAAAATTATCTTCGGTAATTCGTATTTTAGAAAGTGGTTTCGAGTATCTATCGTTCATTAATTGCTCGTCTAATGAGGCAATGTAACATTCGTTAACCTCATTTGCATTAGGCATTATATAAACACAGAACTGTATTTTGTGCTTTGGTGTTTTTGGGTCAATCGCACAGTTGTATAATTTCACAGCATCATTTGCGGTGCAAGTTAGCACCAAACCTACCTTCCCTTCATTTTTTTCTTCGACGCTATCACCAATTTTTTTATCGTTTTTTATAAAACCAATATGGTATGGGCAATTTTCAACTCCATCGTGTATCGTCGCTATAAAACGATAGTCTTTTTTTGAATAGGTAATTTTTAATAATTTATCTACATCTCCTTGTCGGTCACCGATATAATAACTACCTACGACGCCCAAATACTCTTTCGACTTTTTGTGTTCATTTTTGGCACTGTCATTAATCAAAGTGTAAATATACTTCAAAATTTCTATTTTATTTTTTACTATACGCAACTGTTCTTTCATGTCGTCTTGCGATGTTTGTACTGCGAGTAATTGCATTTCAAATTTATGGATATTTTCCAAACGTACCTTAATTTCGTTCGCACACTTTTTAATGTTATTATAGGATGTTTCGATAACCTCCTTGATTTGTTGTTGTAAATCATTATAGGTCGGTTTTAAGATGTGTTCATTAATATGTTTATTTGTTTTGATAAACAGATTTTCAAATTGCTTCTTTAATAAATTATAATCATCAAGGCTTCTTTGAGAGTCGTTTACTATGTTATCTATATTTTCAAGCCTCTCATTGATTTCTTTATCGTTTTTTATTTTTCTGTTTTCTTCCTCTTTCTTATTGCGTATTTCTTCTTCTTTATTCATATTTTTAGTATATTGCTTTGCGTAGAGCCACAAGCCTATAATTAGTGCAATCAACGCAAGCGGAACAAGTAACGATGCTTTTTCCCATGCACTCAAACTTTCCCACAACACATATAATACAATATTCCCTTTTTCGTCAAGCCCATTAAATTCTTTAATTTTATCTGGCAGTTGCAATGCAAGGGAAACTAAAAAAATCGCCAACGGAAGATATAAGCTGTACGACTGTGCATAAAATTGCTTAAGAAAGTTCTCTCTGATTTTTTTCAAATTTTCTTTTCTTTCTTTAAATTTCTCTGCTTTATCCATCGGATTTTCCTTTCAATTAACGGTTTTGACCACTTGATTTTTCGTTGCCATCAATCTCCATCTGTTTGACAGCACGTCTTTTATAAGATAACATTCAAGCGGGAGTCATTTCTCGATTCCTCATTTTTGAGACATTTATCACAATTTCCTTTGTTTTTGTCATAATGCTCACACCAACAATCATCGCACTTAGCCATAATCCACCATCGCTATGTTATTATAGTTTGGATTAAACTGCCTGTGGTATGGTCATAAACAACCGCTTCATTTGGCGACAGGCGATTAATCACTTCGGGCTTAACTTTTGCTTCGCGTTTTAACGTCTCGGTTTGTCCGTCGTTGGAGCTGTACCCCCACTTACTGCTCTGAGCCCAGCCGGAATTATGGTTATACGAAACATCAATTTTTTCATACTCACCCATATACTTTGCTAATTTATCACAACTGATATTTGAACTATGAGCAAAAAGAACTGTCTTTTCCGACTCGGCGATAATTGAGGAAAATACATCTTCTTTACCTCCGGTCAATGCGTACAAATCTTTGGAAACAATAATATTACGATGATTTGATTTTTGACAGAGTGTGTTTTTCAATATATCATTGTTCGCAAAGGTTATGTCGTCAATCAAAAGCGAAAAATCATAACCCCGATTCATAGCGATGATTAGAGAATTTATAATTAATTCAACAAGCATTACATTTGACGAAGACCTTATGTCTATGCAAAGGATTGTGTTGCTTTTTATTGCCGACAGAACGCTTATTGGCGATATTGTGTTTGGGTCCGGGTTGCATAAATAATCGATTTGTGCTTTCATATCACAAAAGAATGCATCTATTTTAGGGCATTCAGACTGTCCGGTCATTAACCATGAATCAAGCTGGTCAGCATCGTTTTGCGATATCGCTCCTTTATTTCGTCTTGTTGTAATTTGGTCACTCAATTTAAAATAAGGGCAGTTAGCAAATCCGGAAAAATACGCTTTCCGACCACGGCTTGCAAGGAGGTCGTGGGCCACCTGCAGAATATATCTCCCGCTGGGCTTAATGTCATATTTCGACTTGCAAGTATCAGTAACAATCGGTATTATGTCATTGATAGTGAACCCATCAAAGGCATCAAAAATTTTATTCCGACCATTCGCCACTGTACCGAATCCGTTACGTGCAATGATATTCTCTAAGCCGCCATTAGCTGTGTGCAAAATAATAACAGGGTGTTTTGCATTATAAGCATTATGGATAACGCTTTGGCAAATGTTCAATCTTTCATTTTGTGTTCCGCCGGAAACGATGATGTTATCTCGATACGTCTGAGGCGGAAACAAAACATTAGCCGGAACACTTTGGTATTCCTCAACGCCGCGTGCTTGTTTGTTGTATTGCTTTATTTGCTTGTTTCTTCTTGCTTGAAAAATCCAATCGATAAACCATAAAAGGCAACCCCCTCCGGAATCGTTGTTTGCCATTTTTTCTGTAATCTCCTTACTTTTGCATTGATTTTTACTTTATCTCTATTTCAAAAATCCAAAGCGCACTATTATACCGAATTTCCATTGAAAATTCACGCTTATAAATGCGTTGGCATTGGTTTCCTACTACTTGAAGTATTTTACTGCACGGATCCTGTATCGAATTTGCGTTTAATAATCTGAACTGCATTAAAGTTCGCCCTTTGCTAACAGTAGCATAAATCAGTTTCCCGAGCGTCGCTAAGTCGGAAGCGATTAAACCATTTTTAGTATAATAATCACTTGCCGCAGCAGAGGCAAGTGGAAGTCTATTAGCGGTTGTGTGACTAACATTTATGTCTTTGTTGCCCACCAAAAAATAATCATAACGATTAATGTTGTGCTTTAACGTCAAGTCAAATGTGACATCTAAATAAAACCATTCACCATCGATTTCTACCATATTCCATGCGTGTTCTTCACGCTCGTCTTGTTCAAACGAAGGGTTAATCGCACGCCCCGTGACAACAATACTCTTTAGCAAAAGTCGGTCTAATGCTAATTTCACATATTTTGCAATCCCAACGCATACCCCTGCTTTGTTTAATGCGATACCTAACGCCGAATACGCCTCTTGTGAAAACGAATATTGAACGGTATTCAAAATATAATCATGAACAAACTTGACTTTTTCAAAATCATTTTTTTGTTTCACGGCATCAACAAAGTCTAACGATGCCGATATTATTGCCTGATGTCGTGCAATATCTTTCTTAGTGAAATCATACTCAGGCTGAATCGTCAAGACTTTTTTGTTTAAATCTTTTGTGTATTGATAAGACAAGTCGGATTGAATCATCCAAGGATTATCAAGAGTTAGTGCTTCGAATGCTATTCCAATTTCATTGAGATGAACAAGCGGCAATTTTATTACACTGCTACAAGATGTAAATTTTTTAGAAAATGTTTCGTATATTGCTTTTTGTGTTGCGCTTAAGGTTGTGAAGTGATGCCGATAATCCATACTCTCTCCTTACTTGAAAACTCAATTTAGATTTATATAAAACGGAATAATCTTAAATAAATAATTTACATAAGCGGGTATCGAAGCGATGAATAACCACTTGGGCGTTTTAAGCACATTTACAAACACCGCATTTGAAATGTGAGACGCAATAAACGAATAACTGTCTTTCTTGTAGGTGCATTTTTCGATACGGTATTTGTACATCGAGTTGAACAACAATAGAATCCAACCGCAACAAAGAACTACAACCCATTCTAATGCAAACTGTGTGAAAGGCGGCAATATCAACTTACCAATAAGAGTCACATAACCCCAAATAGAGAACAGCGTAAGGGTAATCGGCACTAAAAATAAACTCCAAAAGAGGACATCATGAACGATTTTTGCGGAGCCCACCCCACCACCTATGTCTTCACGCAAGAGCGTAATCGACAGTAAAATTAATGCCATTGCTATAGAAAAATTCAAAAATTCATTATCATAAAGCAAACGAATAAGCGATGTTGAACCATTAGAGATGTCTGTAAACAGAATCATCATCTTGCATATTCCAATAAAAAACAGACTCAATCCGCAAAATGCTTTCAATGGCTTTTCGATAGCAACGTCAAGATCTTTAATGTGGGAGTAGAATAACAAAACAAACCAAAGAGTGACAAAAATCAATGCATATATCATTTTTGTTTCAAGTTGAAAATACACGTTATTGTGAATTATGTCAATTGTCTCTCTGAGAGGAAGAGTCAAGGCTATAAACATACAAATCCAAGCCCCAACTCTGCGTTCCTTCTCGCTCAACTTTTTAATAAGCATAAACATCAAAACGATTCCTGCAAGTGATTTGAAAATGTTAAAATCAAATACAGTGGTTAGTATAGTTGTTGAGAATTGAATTTCTCTAAAACCAACAAATATGCTCGATAACAACAAAGAAACCATAAATGTCCACAATGGTATTCTTAGCATATGAATGAAATTGTTTTTAGAAAGATATTTTGATTGTAACGATCTAAAACTTTCTTTATTCGCACATTGTTTCAGGCGGAACTTACACATCGAGTTGAATAATATGAGCAACCAAAAACAAGCAGAAACAATCGTCATCTCCAGCGTGAACCACGATACCGGAAGCGGTAGTGATTTTCTTTCAAGATACAAATACCCCGTTGCTACAACCACCGACAAAAATATAGCAACAAAAAATACGCTCCAATATAAAGCTGCAAATTGAATTTTAGCTACGCTCTCTCCTTTCCCCATATCGCCCCAAAAGGCTGTGGTCGCCAACAGTATAAAAAAGAACCCTAACATAAAATGCAGATTAAACTCATTTGCACGGAATGCTTCAGCAAACGAAATTGACATGTCGTTCAAATCGGCAAAGAATGCCATCATACTCAAGATGCCGACATAAAGCACTAACAGCCAGAAGTAAGCTTTTATTAATTTGCCGAGTTTTATTTCTTGCTCGTGTGCATAAAAAGTCAGAGCATACCAACTTGCTAAAAATGGTAAACAATAAAACAACTTTATGGGAATTTGAAAAGTGACATCACTATGAGTAAGTGTAATCCCCCCATCAACAGTGCAAATGAAATTTGCAAAAATCAAACAAGCAATTCCACCAACGTACCGTCCTTTGCCGTGTAATACTTTGATAAGCAACACAGACAACGAGAATCCAAGAAGTATTTTTGCAAGATTTAAGTCGAATACGGTTTCTAACGTTTTACTTCCGTCTTCCCTTAGAATGGTTATATCGCCAAACCCATAAAAAACATCCGAAAACATCAAGACAAAGGCAACGAGTATAAAAATCGGAAACCAAAAGAACTTGCTTTTAGACATATCTTTTACTATATTTATGCTTTGGATTTTCGATGTTTCATTTAAAACTTTAATTTTCTTCACCCACTTTTGTAAATCAATAACACTTATTTTTTTGACTATCTTAACTATTCAAAAAACTAATTTTGAAGTTGTTTTTTCTATCAAGCTTCACGCTAAGTCCATGAAATTTGCCATCCTTATCGCAGAAACCAGTTTGAAAGCTATTTTCCACACGAAAGTACATAGTTGCACTATTACATCTGTCTTTTAATTCGCCTTCGCCAAATCGTCCAATAACCAATTTCTCCTGCTCACCAATATATTCTCGAAAGCTCCACTCAGCTTTCGAAGTTCTTTTATTGTAAAAAAAGTTATACATATCGCCACGTTTCTTAGGGGGGGCATTAACATCCGTGCCGCTTTCAAACCCCATTGTGAATTCGCCTTCATTCCATTCACCAATCGAAAAATTGATAACATCATCCTCTTGCTGGCCAGTGTGAAAAGTAGTTTTAGTATAACAAACTTTCAGACCCCAGCCATTAGGTTTTTCATTGACCATTCTCCCCCAAAAATACCCACCGTCATATTCAAGCTTAGTAACCATTTTTTCTGAAATTTGTGATGCTGTAAAGGAATCTGTGTTGCTTTTATTTTGCTTGTTGCAAAATTCTTTTATTGACGCGCATTTTTTTAGACCGCAGGAAACTCGCTCGTTTATCTTTGGGTCTGCCGAAATAATGGATTTATATTTATCAATTAAGTTTTCGATTTCCTTTAAAACGCAAACTTTAGTCTTGTATATTTCGGCTCTGCTCACACATTTATCAATTTCATCACAAAAGGTTATTTGTTCATTCTCTTTTTCAAGAACAAAATCAAGTTGGCGCATACAAAACACTATTTTTTCTTGAATTTTGGATTTCAAAATTTGGTCTGCTTGATTTTTTAGTTTATATAACTGTTGAATTAATGTTTTATATTCCCCCGAAAATTGTGTTTTTTCAATTTTATCACAAATGGACTCAAATTCATCAAAGTAAGCGGTTTTTGGTGCGCATGGCGAATCCGTGATTTCACCGCTTGTTAATTTCATTTTTTCTGACTTGTCTGTACTATTCACGCTCTGGGATTTCTTTAAAGTCGTTACTGTTACGGGAGTTGTATCGAATTGAGATGTTTCAACTACCGACCGAACACTTCTTTGTTTATCCGCTACAAATTCTCTGTATATATCCAAGTAATTATCAACCGCATCGTATCCAATGGATAGACTTGGAGCGTAATTCTCTATTAAACAACGATGGTTGTCATCGTACAATGTGATGCAACGATAATAATTTTCTTTGCTATCAAATTTAAGTTTTTTCCAGAAAACATAGTTGTTTAAAGTCGCAACTCCCACTTTGGAAATGTCAGGGTCGGAAGTGTCCCAACCGATAAGTTGCGTTGTTGCGAAACTGTACGCAAATCCTACAGGGGGTAATCCAATGCTAAATGAAATATTCTTTGATGTCCGAGCCGAAAACGCATACCCAATAGCAGCAAATAAATATTTGATTTGCTCGGTTGTCCCTTTTATTATAATCCCTTTCCGTTGTTCTTCAGGTAAACTGTATTGTTCTATTAAATGGCAAACCATCGCGCGTACTTGTTTCGCAGTATCTTTCGCATCAGGTTGTAAAACAAACCTCCGCGATATATCAAATGACATTTTTCGTTTTGAAGCTGTCTTTGAATTAAAGCCAAATAAAGTATCACTACTTTTTGCGGATATTGGCTTGAACAAGGGCGGGATTATTGAACCATCAAAAGTTAATAATTGACTATGAGAGATAATTGGCTGATTATTGAAATTAGGGTTTTCTTTATAAAAATTTTTATCGGGAAAACCGAAATAAAAACCTTCGCCATTAAAGAATCCAGAGTCTACATATTCAATTGGATGATGTTCGAAATCACCTATTAATGCCTTGGTGATACCAAATTCACTCCCCCCCGTGTCTTCTTTATTTAACCAACGATAATGAATTAAGGCATACTTACCTTCGCCACATGCAAAAAAATGATACGCCTCTCCCTTATAAGGGCGCATACCAGCTTTGTATATATCGCGTTTAATTGCAGTTTCAATTGTAGCAATGACCTCTTTTGATAAACCCATATGCCCACTGGTTGAGAAGAGCTTTTGTCCATTTTGTGATGAGGGTATATCTTGAAAATTACGACCATTTCTGCACCACGTATAAAGAGCACGGTATAATTGCATCAAATTTCTCCTCTCCTTTAATAAAGCGACTTTTACAATTTGTGGTGACAGAATTGACAACATTCTTGATAGAAAACATCCTCTCGACCGCAATAATGGCATTTGCGTCTTATGTTTCCATAATTATCTACGTTCGCATTGGGCATTGCCTCGTCTTGCCTTCTTAAAGGCTGTGAATTACCTATATTAAAGTCTTCATAGTCATTTTGATTAAACTGCTCTTCCTTGCTTTTTTTCCCCATCGCTTTGACGACTTTAACAATCGGCGATGTGAGTTTAGTTTGCATTTCGGCGAGGTCTTTGTCTTTCTTTGCGGCTTTTTCAAATTCTTTAATAACACTAAACTCAACTGCAGCAAATTTCAAAATAGTAGGGCGTAACGCCCTATAATAGTTTTTTGTAACATCTAAAATCACAGACTTAATTTTTTGTTCATTTTTAGTCAAATTAGCAGAATTGCGATACTCATTCATATACGCTTTGCAAAACTCCAAAAAAACGTATTCGCCATTACTCGTTTTGGCTGTGCCTATAACCTTCATTATTTTATTAAGAAAACCGCCATCGTACACAAATAGCTTGAGTAGTTGCAAGAAAAAATCTCCAGACCACTTCTTATTTTCTATTACCTTTAGAAGCGAAGACTTGTATGTACGACAACATTTGCGAAAAGTCTTATTGCAAGGAATGTAAGCGGTTACCAGAGTATCTAAATTATCTTTTTTTACATTGCAATTCGATATCAAACTATACAGACATATTTGTATAGAGAACGGAAGACCGTTAGCAATAAAAAAAGTAGCGAGCCTATAAAGTTGATTTTCTGAATCTGTTATACACTCCTCCCAATTTTGTAATTCAAAAACTTCACTCATTTTTGAATCTATTATTTCGCTATATTCTAATGAGCATTTATTATCAATTTCTTTGATTGTAGACAATAGTGGAATCACTTCACTCAAGAAACAATCGTCATCTTTAGTATATTTACTTGAGAGAAAAACCATTTTCAAAATGTTGTGCAACAACATTTTGTATATTTTAGTGACTTTTGATAAACCAAATTCATTTTTGTGTTCTTGATATTCTTTTGTTATACAGAGACAGAAATCGTTAAAAATTAATTTGCCGTTACAGCTTTTTGAATTCGATATTGCAATGAGAAGCTCTGGAATAAATGAGTCGTCAAATGCAAAAAGAGCCAAAAGTTGAATATAAAATTCGCCTGTCCACGTTTTGCCTTTTGTTGCTCGCAAAACAGCGTCTCTAAAAGTAAGCGGTGCTTTTTGAAAAACACTACGATGTTGCTGATAATTGTTCAGCATAGTGTCGGGGTCTCCGTTTTGTTCATTGTAATTACAAATCGAATTATATAACTTAAATTGTACAGAATTAGGTGGGCGACTGGCTTCGAATAAATAATTAGCAACTTCATAAATATGATTTAGAGAACTTGAAATGCAATCTTCCCAATTCGATATGTTGAATGTCTTAACAAGATGATTATCAACAATTTTGCAATATGTACTCCAATTTCTCAAATCAACTTTTTCTAAAGCTGAGAGCAACGCCACAATTTTACTGAGACATAACTCATCATCGTGTGTATAAAACTTCGCATTTAAAGTTCTTTCTAATATATTTGATATAATCTCTTGCAATAAAACAGAATGCATATTAGAATTAAATAATTTAATTACATTTCTGTAGTAGAATACACTTTGGCTATCTTCTAAGTCGTAACATTCGATATATAAAGAAACCAGTGTGCTTTCCGAAAAGCCAGCATCGATATATTTTTTTATAAGGCCATTTGCCGCACTGATACGATACTCAATTGGGTCGGTCTTACATTGCTCTATTTGCGTTTTCCAATTATAAAGGAATGTTTTTTCAAGCAAATCATCATAGACTTGAGCATCGATACTTTGGGGGTGGTAAGCACAATCCCAATAAGCCTTAAGCCCGAGAGTGCCGCTTGCGTTAATCGGGCTTTTTTTGTTGCGGAAGGGCAAAAACAAATTTTTATAAACAGCAGTACGCGCCGCAATAGATAAGATTGGTGTTTTAAGTAGTTTTGAATCCATAACTTTGTTGTATTGAGTTGAATTACAC
>Ga0099364_10014276_pt1 | contig 10584 bp, 3 predicted proteins | sample TergutTh196P3_FD_73070 | JGI IMG/M metagenome (GOLD analysis project Ga0099364, IMG submission 73070) | Microcerotermes parvus P3 segment gut microbial communities from Pointe-Noire, Republic of the Congo - Th196 P3 | ecosystem: Host-associated > Arthropoda: Insects > Digestive system > Gut ...
AATATGCGCCTTTGGTTCTACCAGAAAAAAAAGAGTTAAGGCTGATGAAGACCCATCCCTTATAAGCTTATTATATGCAAATACCGAGGGGGTTTCAATTTTTGGTAAGAGCTGGGATCTTCATGTAAGGGATGTTTTAAGGGTAAGCCCAAAAGAAAACCTTGATATGATAAGCGAAACAATTTTCTTCCTAAAAAAGGAAGGCCGTTTTGTGATTTTTGATGCCGAACATTTTTTCGACGGCTGGAGGTCTGACATCGATTATGCATTGGAAAGTTTAAAAGCTGCATTGCAGGCAGGTGCCGACCGCATTGTTCTCTGCGATACAAACGGCGGTACTTTCCCTGATGAAATAAAAGACATGGTGCATGTTGCTTATGACTATTTAAAACCCCTTATTGAAGCGGATTTGCCTGATAATATACTTGGTATTCATGCGCATAACGATTCTGATATGGCTTCTGCCAACACCCTTTCAGCTGTAAAAGAAGGCTGCCGTCATATTCAGGGAACCCTTGTGGGATTTGGTGAAAGATGCGGCAATTTAAACCTTGCAGCCTTTCTTCCCAGCCTGGAAATAAAACTGAAGGTACCCTGCCTTCCTCCTGGAAAAATGGAATTCCTGTCTGAAAAAACAAGAAGGGTGGCAGAAATTGCAAATGTGATAATCCCTGAAAACATGCCCTATATAGGAAGACAGGCCTTTTCTCACAAGGGTGGAATGCATGCGGACGGAATACTTAAAACGACAAGATCCTTCGAGCATATAGATCCATCCCTTGTGGGCAATGACAGAAATTTACTCATAAGTGAAATAAGCGGACGCTCTGTAGTTACAGAAAAGGTAAGGAAAATTTCACCTTCCATAAAAAGGGAAGATCCGGTTATTGCGTCTTTAATAAAAAAATTAAAATCACTTGAGGCTGAAGGCTGGCAGTTTGAGGGAGCTGATGGGAGTTTTGAACTATTTGTCCGGCGCGAACTTGGCCTTTACAAGCCATTTTTCAATATAGAGGCATACAGGGTAGTGACCGAACACCCCACAGGCAGCACCATCTCCTGCTCCCATGCCTGGGTTAAAGTACTCGTGGACGGCAGGGAGGAAATAGCGGCTGCTGAAGGAAACGGACCTGTTAACGCATTGGACAGCGCATTAAGGCGGGCATTAGTTTTATTTTACCCGAAACTTGAACATGTTAGGCTCTCCGATTATAAGGTAAGGGTGATTGACGGAAGCGCTGCAACAGCGGCAATGGTAAGGGTTTTGATAAGTTCGTCCCGCGGTGCGCATAACTGGACTACACTGGGAGTTTCTGAAGATATCATTGACGCAAGCCGCGCAGCTCTTGTGGACTCCATAGAATATATATTGATAAAAGACCGGGAATAGAAAATGAAGTACACAGGCGCTCGTATTTTAATAGAAACCCTTATAGAACAGGGGGTTGATACGATATTTGGTTATCCGGGGAGCGCAGTTCTAAATATATACGACGAACTTTACAGACAGCAAAAAAGGCTTAAGCATATCCTTGTAAGCCATGAGCAGCATGCCGCACATGCGGCAGACGGCTATGCACGTTCTACAGGGAGGCCGGGTGTCTGTATTGCGACATCGGGGCCGGGTGCAGCAAATTTAATTACCGGCATTGCTTCGGCATACATGGATTCTGTACCATTAGTCGCCATTACGGGAAACGTACCCACTTCGCTTTTGGGCAAGGACAGCTTTCAGGAAGTAGATATTGCAGGGATCTCCATGCCCATTGTTAAGCATAACTGGATAATAAAGAATATTGACGAACTTGCTCCTACAATACGCGAGGCGTTTTTTGTTGCACAGAACGGACGACCGGGGTCTGTATTAATCGACATTCCAAAGGACATAACAGCCCTTAAAACAATATGGACGCCGGAAAAAACCCATGACAATTCCTATTCTCCCAGGACACAGCGCCTGATGACAAAGTACAGAAAAAAAAGCTTTGCCGACGAAGATATAGAAAGAGCATTGCATTTAATAGGAAAATCAGAGCGCCCCCTGATTTATGCAGGAGGCGGTGTAATCAGTGCCGGTGCAGAACTGGAGCTGACAGACCTAATGGAACGGCTTAATTCCCCCTGTGCTGTAAGTTTAATGGGAATAGGAGCAGTTCCGCATAATCACTGGCTTTATACCGGCTTAATAGGCATGCACGGCAGTATTGCGTCTAACACCCTGGCGCAGAAGGCCGACCTTTTAATTGCAGTTGGAGCAAGGTTTTCCGATCGCGTTATATGCAAGGAGGATATGTTTGCAGAAACTGCAAAAGTAATTCATTTTGATATAGACCCTGCAGAGGTAAATAAAAATATTGAGACAGAAACCTGGGTAACAGGGAATCTAAAAGATACATTAAAGGCTCTATTAAAAAAAATCCCCAGGCGGAAAGAAAATTACTGGAATAAAGAGTTAAATGAACTAAAAAAGAAATCTCACAGTAATATAACTAAAGAGCAGATAAACAGGGCAGAGTTTATTGAACCTGGCTTTATAATAAAGGAAACTGCAAAGAAACTTGGTGAAAACGCAATTGCCGTAACTGATGTAGGCCAGCACCAGATCTGGGCAGCGCAGAATTTTCCGGCATTAAAACCCAGGACCTTTATAAGTTCCGGGGGCCTGGGTACAATGGGTTTTGGCATGGGTGCTGCCATTGGAGCAAAAACCGCAAACCCCGGGGAGCCTGTTGTTCTTTTTACAGGGGACGGCTGCTTTAGGATGAACTCGGGAGAACTTGCCACATTAAAAACTCACAAAATCCCAATATTGATCATTGTCTTTAATAACGGAGTTCTCGGAATGGTGAGGCAGTGGCAAAGTTATTTTTACAAGGGACATCACTCCCAAAGCAGCCTGGACATCTATCCCGATTATATTAAGTTATGCGAAGCCTATAGTGTAACTGCATTTAAAGCAGAGAACAATACTTCGTTTTTAGAGGTTCTGGATCTTGCCATGGAAAGATTGGCAGCCGGGGAGCCGGTTTTAATTGATGCAAAAATAGACCCGGACGAGAAAGTACTTCCCATGGTTCCCTCAGGCAAACCTCTGGATGAGCAGATACTGAGTTAAACCTCTCTATGCCGGATTATAAAAAGTACTTAACCCCGGCTTCAAAAATTCCCTGTTTTTTATTTCCCGGTATATTTACATGCATGAATTTCCCATAACGCTCTGAATGTCCCATTTTACCGAGTATTCTGCCGTCCGGGCTTGTAAGTGACTCTATTGCATATAACGAGCCGCCTGGGTTATACGGTTCTGCCATACTTGGCTTTCCTTCATTGTCTGCATAACAGAAGGGTACCTGCCCCCTGGAAAATAATGTTTGTGCTTCATTTTCGGAAACTATAATACGGCCTTCTCCATGGCTTACATAGATAGTATGAATATCACCTTCCTTATCCAGGCTGAGCCAGGGTGAATTATTTGGCATAACCCTGGTGTAAATCATGCGTGATACATGGCGTCCTATTAAGTTATGCGTAAAATTAGCCGGATGATCATTTGTTTTACTGCCCGAAGCATATTCTCTTTTTGGCATAATTTTTCCATAGGGCAAAAGTCCTGTTCTTAATAGAGCCTGGAAACCTTCGCAAATGCCCAGTATTAAACCGCTTTTTTTATTCAAAAATTCTTCAAGTGCAGCAGTAATTACAGGCTTACGGATGATCTCTTCTATAAAACTGCCGTTTCCAGGACTAAAACCGCCTGAAAAGGCAATAATCTGTGCTTCTTTAATTGCACCTTCAAATTCTTTTAAAGAAGCTTCTATATCTTCCTTTGTGCGGTTTTTAAAAACCACCAGCCTTGTCTTACCCTTGGCATCAATAAATGCTCTTTCCATATCCCATTCGGAATTTGTTCCGGGGAAAACAGGTAAAACAACCAGCGGCTGTGAAGAGGGAGGAGGGAGGAGGGAGGAAGTAGGAGGCAGAGTAAAAGCAGGAAGCAGGAGTTGGGAAGAGGGAGGGGAATCCTCGATTTCGGTAATGGTTGAGCCTGTGGAGGTCTGGGGGTAAACCTCTGCCAGAGGATACTCGTAAGCTCTGCGTAACACTGCAAGGGGAGTTTCTGCAACCAGAGCTTCAGGGTTTTCAACTTCCGTCATTTTTACAGACGCCACGGGTTTTGTTATGCGAAATACAGGTTCGGAAAGGGTTCTTCCTGCAATCTTACAGCTGTTTAATTCAGAAAGCATACCGGAAGGAATTAAATCTTCATCAATTTCAGCCAAAAATGAACCCTGATAATTGTATTCATCAGCATATATAAAAGAATCAGTATAGGCTTCTACCCCGGTCATATTGCCAAATGCCATAAGGGCAAGGCTTACAGCTATGCCGCCTGTAACCACAGGGTAAGCGGCTTTTACAGCTCCGCTTTCAGAAAGTGCGTTTAATGCTTTTATATTACCCTTAAATATTTCCCATTCGTCCAGTGTTTTTTCTGTCTGTTCATCAGCATATTGCGCCTGACTAAAGAGCAGGATCAAATTCCCTGCCTTTCCGCTTAAAGCACCCGAGCGTATTTTGTCTCTGTGTACTATTCCCGCGGCAAAGGCAGCCAGGCTGGGCGGCACTTTTATATCTATGCCATTTGCAGGGTCAGAATAATTACCGGACATGGAATCCTTGCCGCCTATGGCAGGTACTCCCAGGCAAAGCTGAGCTTCCAATGCGCCTAACAAGGCTGCAGCAGGAAGTCCCCAGCTCTCCGGATCTACGGTCTTTTCAAAATATTCCTGGAAGGAAAGCCTTGCCTTAAAGGGATCGCCTCCAAGGCAGGCGTATTTTGCAAGGGCTTCCAAAACAGAGCCCTTTGCCCCGGAATAGGGATCGCGGCTTAATAAAACAGGATCATAGCCGAATGTCATTATGCTTGCAGTGAGGCTGTTTTTCCCGGAAGACGGCAACACGGGCAAAAGAGCCGCCATGCCGCATTCGGGGGTTCCCTGTTCCGCACCTCCCCAGGGGAAAAGTACGGGATCTGAACCTGTGCTTGAATCAAAACGCTCGCCAAGCCCCCGGCGGCTTCCACTTCTGAGGCCGGCAAGCTCGCGTTCCAGCTTATCCAGAAGTACCATGGGCAGGGCATCCGGATCTACGCCACCGAAACCTGGGTTTTCACCGCCGCCAGAATTTGTGTTATGCGTAATTTTGGGGAGTTCTTTTACAGTGAAAGAAGCTGCCGCATAACGCGGGGCACCGTTGGAATCAAGGAATTCCCTGGACAGGTCTACTATGAGTTTACCTCTCCAGTACATCTTTAAACGGGGATCTTCAGTTACTTTTGCAATAATGACAGCATCAAGGTTTTCTTTTGCTGCCTCTTTTATGAATTTATCTGCATCAGATGCAGAGCAAACTACAGCCATTCTTTCCTGGGATTCTGAGATTGCAAGTTCTGTGCCGTCCAGCCCGGGGTATTTGGGCGGTACTGCATCTAAGTTTATTTCTAAGCCGTCCGCCAGCTCCCCTACGGCAACCGAAACACCGCCTGCGCCAAAGTCATTACACCTCTTTATAAGGCGGGAAACTTCCGCCTTCCTGAACAATCGGAGAATCTTTCTCTCTTCCCTGGCATTCCCTGCGGGGTTTAAACCGGAGCTGGAACCGGAGGGAGCCTGGGAAGAACCTGTTGCTCCCCCTACCCCGTCCCTGCCGGTTTTCCCGCCCACAAGAATGACAACATCCCCCGGCTCCGGCTCCTCACGCCTCACCCAGGATTCCGAGACTGCCCCAATTACGGCACCCATTTCCATTCTTTTTGCAAGGAAACCTGGGTGATAAAATTCCGCAAGATGGGCGGCGGCAACTCCCACCTGATTCCCATAAGAAGAATAACCCAGAGCCGCCTCCCTCGCTATTTTTATCTGGGGGAGTTTCCCGGGAAGCGTGTCTTTGCTTTTACCGCGGGGATCTCCGCCTCCCGTTATGCGCATTGCCTGGTAAACATGTGCGCGCCCCGAAAGGGGATCGCGGATTGCGCCGCCCAGACAGGTTGCAGCTCCGCCGAAAGGTTCCATTTCTGTGGGATGGTTATGTGTCTCATTTTTAAAGAGGAGGAGCCAGGGTTCAGAACTGCCGTCATCGTACTCTGCTCTTATTTTTACAGTACAGGCATTTACTTCCTTTGATTCATCCAGATCGGAGAGCATACCCTGCTTTTTCATCAGCCTGGCTGCAATGGTTGCCATGTCCATAAGTGACTTTGGTCTGGGCTTGTCTCCGTAAACTTCGTTCCGGGTTTTTTCATAAAGTTCCAGTGCAGAAGAAACACCTTCTCCCTGTACTTTAATTTCTTCCAGAGTTGTATTGAAGGTAGAATGGCGGCAGTGATCAGACCAGTAGGTGTCCAGCATGCGGAGCTCGGTGATAGTAGGATCCCTTCCTTCCTTAACAAACCAATCCCTCAAAAAAAGAAGATCGTCCTTTGACATGGCAAGGCCGTATTTATTTAAATAACTTTCAGGGTTTTTATCGGTAATAAAGCCATTTAGAATTTCTACATCGGGGATGGCTGCAGAATCAAAGTTCTGCTGTTCAGGAAATTCGTTATCGGGTGTGTTTGTGATCTTTGCTTCAACCAAATCTATGGGGTTTATTAAATATTTTTTTACTGCATTTAGGGCAGGGGTAGAAATGGATTTTCCCCCTTCACATTCCAGGACGTAAAAATCAGAAACTTTAACCCTGGGTTTTATACCAGTTAAAATTTCAATACACTGCTCCATTGAATCAGAGCGCTCATCAAACTGCCCCTGTATATATTCAACGCCGAAATAGGTCCCGCTCTTTTTTACGGGGAAGTCATGCCCGTAATAAATTTCGTTTATCCCTGGCTTCCATAGGATGCTCTCTATAGCATCTTTAAACTGTTCCTCGTTCAGGGAAGTTATGGTGTAGCGCCATATAATTCTTAAGTTTGATAATTGTGCAATTTCCGGAAACTCAGCTCCGAAAAAATCCGCCAATTCCTGTTTTAACTGCCCGGCTTTGGTGTCAAAGCCCTGTTTGTATTCAATATAGGCTTGTCTTGTCATAGTATACTTTACAATATGAGGGGAAATTTTTTCAAGTTATATGTATTGACAGATTTTCCCATGGAAAGTATAAATTAGAAGGTGATGTCTGGTTTTGCAAGACTGGAAGATTGGACAGCCCCCGGTCCTGTAGCTCAGTGGATAGAGCGGCCGCCTCCTAAGCGGCAGGTCGGCCGTTCGATTCGGCCCAGGATCATGGCTCAAAAAACTACTATGTAGTTTTTTGAGCTTGGAGTTTTACCTTTGGTAAAACTCCACCATTCATATACAGCGCAATTTTAAGATAAAAACAATAAACAACAGGGTTGGGCGGTGTTTAGTACTCAGGTTTTTTTGCTTTGCCTTATACTCGTTGGATTAATTGCTGCTAAAGCCCGGCTGGTTGATGAAAAATCCCGGATATCGCTTACCGACCTGGTCTTAAATGTTTTTTTGCCCTGTACGATATTAGTTTCTTTTTTTGGTACGAGCCGCTCGGAACTTCCCTCCCTGGGGATAATGGTAATAATTTCCATCGGAACCCTTTTTATAAGTTTTTTCCTGGCAAAAATCCTCTTTATAAAAGCAAAGCCGGAACAGAAGAAAGTCCTGCTTTACGCCATGTTAATCCCCAACGCAAGTTTTATTGGTTTTCCCCTAATTGAGAGTATATTTGGGACGGCAAGCCTCTCCTATGCTGCAGCATATCTAATCCCCCTAAGAGCGGTTCTTTGGAGTGTGGGTTTGAGCATATTTGCTGGGGGAAAGGAAAAAATCTTAAAAATTATTTTTCATCCCTGCATGGCTGCTACTTACCTGGGTTTAATTGTAATGTTTTTCGATTTTAAACCGCCGGAACTTGCCATCAGGTTAATCGAGAGCCTTGGAAACTGCACTACTCCCCTCTCCATGATGGTGGTGGGCTGTGTTTTGGGGCAGACAAGGGTGAAAAATCTTCTTAATCCCCTGGTTTTTTATTTTTCCTTTGTCAGGCTGATATTGGTTCCCCTAATTATAATGGGGATCCTCCTTATCTTCCGTCCCATGTACTTAATTGCAGGGGTTTCTGTAATCATGGCTGGCACACCGGCAGGAGTTACAACAGCAATCCTGGCGGATAAATACGGTGCAGATAGTGAGCTTGCATCAAAGATGGTGTTCATTAGTACCCTGCTCTCCCTTCTGACTGTTCCGGCTCTGGTCTGGCTTTTGTGACCGTCAACAACCCCTTGCTGCGATTAAATGACATAAACTAATTTCAGGTATAGAATTTTCCGATAATAAGAGAGAATCATAATTTCGCTTATTGGGAGTATACGCCTTGCAGCTAATGAATTTTTTTAACGAACAGGACACCGGTTCGGATTCCAGAATACGGCAATTAACTTTAAATTTTTCCCTGGGTTTTGGAATTACAGGGGTTTTTATTTTCTTTTCCATTGCAATGGCATTTCTGCGGCTGGGTACTTTTATTTCAGCTCCCGGTGCCTTTTTTATTCAATCCTATGGACTATTATCATTATTAATTCCGGCATATTTAATTTATGCTGCATATATCCTGGCAGATCCTGTTTACAAGCCTGAGCAGATATTCATTCTCTGTGCGGGGATACTTCCATTTTTTACCATTGCCCTGGGAGTTTTCTGGTTCAGGGATTTTGAGTATCTAAGGATTGAATCTGATTTTATTGACAGGGCAGGCAGGCTGGGAATAGCTTCCTTCATTATATTCCTTATCGTGCTTGAAGCACTGCTTGCCGTTCTAATTTTCTTCCTCCTGTTTAAAAACAATAAAAACAAAAAGACAGCCCAGGCGGAAATTATCGAAATAAAACCCAGGACAGTAAATCCCGAAAAGCTGGAAAAACCGGTAGTAGACTTTTGGTCGGAAACTACACCTGTGAGTGAAGAAACCCATAACGAAACACCACCTGACGAAACACCGCTTGATTTCTACATAGGGGAAGAACCCCTGGATTTAAACTCCAGTGATATGGAATTTTTAGAAAGCGGTAACGGCGATATGGAAACTGGTGCCGTTTCCAATGATGACACCGTTATCGATTTTGATGCCCTGGGGAAAATTAGGGAATCGGTAAGAAAAACCCAAACTGAAAAAATTGATGAAGAAGATGAAATGACTCATGATGTAGAAAAAGCTTTAAGGGAAGCACAGGTTCATGCGGAGGAAGAGGCTGCCAAACATGGGGGAAAGAACTCCGGCAAGGACGGACTAAACAAAAGAAAGAAAAGTGCACCTTACTTTGTCCCTGTGGAAGGAATTTTAAAACAGTACCCCGATGGTGAGTACTGGGTGATAGACGATGCAACCAGGGAAGCGGCGATTGTTCTTAAAGATACCTTCAAGGAATTTAATATACAGGTGGAAGTTACCGGGATTCGTAAGGGGCCGGTTATCACCATGTTTGAGATCCTCCCGGCACCGGGAATCCGCCTTGCAAAAATAGAAAACCTCGCCGACAATATTGCACTCAGGCTGGCTGCACAGTCCGTGCGTATTGTAGCACCCATTCCCGGCAAGCATGCAGTGGGTATAGAAGTCCCCAATATAAAAAGAAATATTGTTTCCTTTAGGGAGATCATAGAAGGTGAACTAAGCAAGGAAAACAAGAAGCATTGGACAGAGGGGCCTCAGGTACCTGTGGTGCTGGGAAAGGACATCACAGGAGAGGCCATTACGGTAGACCTCATTCACATGCCCCACCTCCTGATTGCCGGAGCCACAGGTTCGGGAAAATCTGTCTGTGTTAACTCCATGATACTTTCGCTTTTGTATCAGAAGTCACCGGTGGAATGCCGCCTTATTTTGATTGATCCAAAGATAGTGGAATTAAAGCTTTACAACGACATTCCCCACCTGCTAACCCCGGTAATCACAGAGCCCAAAAAGGCATTCCAGGCTCTGCAGTACTGCATCTATGAAATGGAAAGGCGTTATTCCTGCCTGGACAGCATGGGGGTGAGAGACATTAGGAGTTATAACAGGCGCATAAAAGAAAGAAATATTGCAACGGATTTTATGCCCTATATAGTTGTGGTAATTGACGAGTTTGCCGACCTCATGGCAACAACCGGGAAGGAACTGGAAAGCACAGTTGCACGTCTTGCGGCAATGAGCCGGGCGGTGGGAATACACCTGGTGCTTGCAACTCAGCGGCCTTCTATCGATGTAATAACCGGTTTAATAAAAGCCAATATTCCCAGCCGCATTGCCTTTATGGTGGCAAGTAAAATGGACAGCAGGATAATTGTGGACATGGTGGGTGCAGAAAAACTCCTGGGCAGGGGCGATATGCTCTATGCAGGGGCAGTGGATCCCTTCCCCATCCGTATGCAGGGTGCCTTTGTTTCCGAAGAGGAAGTAGAACGCGCTGTGGAATATGTTAAGAGCCTGGGTGAACCGGATTATATAGATGATGAAATTTTCTTTGATGAGGAAGAAGAGTCTGACCCCTCCCTCTTTTCCGAGGGGGACGATCCCCTGTACGAAAAAGCC
>Ga0099364_10014277_pt1 | contig 10584 bp, 9 predicted proteins | sample TergutTh196P3_FD_73070 | JGI IMG/M metagenome (GOLD analysis project Ga0099364, IMG submission 73070) | Microcerotermes parvus P3 segment gut microbial communities from Pointe-Noire, Republic of the Congo - Th196 P3 | ecosystem: Host-associated > Arthropoda: Insects > Digestive system > Gut ...
TTACGTCGGCATTGACAGTTTGCGGCTCGAATAAGAGCCGTTTCCTGCGGCTTGGAATCAGGTTTCGCCGAAAGTTACGCCGTCACCCCCGCGAAAGCGGGGGCCTAGCCCCTAGTACAAAGTCGTGGAAATGGAATTCGTCATCCCCGCGAAGGCGGGGATCTAGACCATCGACGTAGTTGAGTTTGCTTCATCGCCATAACCTTTTGCCATTAAAGAACATGTGAGCATTTGACCTCTAGGCCCCGCCTTCGCGGGGGTGACGAGGGTGTCATTGTACCAACTTTGTACTATCACTTTACCATTTCTCCCTATGAAACGCTTACTTTTCTTGTTTGCTGTGTGTGTGTTCACAACGCCGTTTGTTGTTGCGCAAACGGTCACGCTTTCCACGTTGCTCGACGAAATGATCGACCGCTCGGCGGTTGCACGGTTTCCCGATCCGGCGTACACCTGCAAACAATTCAGTTCGTATGACCGGGCGGCGACGAGTCCTGACGAACCGGGCTGGTTCGCCAATTCGGACAACAGCCAATTTCTCCGCGAGGAAACAAACGGCGGACGGCAGGAATGGGTGATGATGGATGCCGAAGGACCCGGTGCCATCGTCCGCTGGTGGATCACGACGCGCAATTACGACTACACGATCCGTATCTACATCGACGGCACGACGGAACCGGTCATCGAAGCGAACTGCGGCGAATTGATCGGCGGCGACCATCTCATCGGCGCACCGTTCTCCGCCGAGCGGGCAGGCGGCCGTAACCTGTATTTGCCGATCCCCTATGCCAAACACGTCAAAATAACGGTTGACGGTATGAAACCCGAAGCCAAAGGCACACCGGATGAAGTTTATTTCTTCTACATTATCAACTACCGAACCTACGCCGCCGGAACGACCGTAAAGCCGTTTTCAAAACAGGAACTCGAAGCAAACAGAGAACGCCTTGAACAAGTCGGCACGACTCTGCTCGAACCCCTCGCACTCACTGAGGGTTGGGAGACCAATTCGTTTCTGACGCTCGCCCCCGGCGAAACCGTCTCCACGGAAGTGTCGGAATCGCAAGCACTTGTCCTCGACACGTTGTGCGTGCAATTAGAGGCGGAAGACCTCGTTCAGGCGTTTCGCAGTACGATGTTGAAGATCGAATGCGACGACGAACCGACCGTGTTTTGTCCGGTCGGCGAGTTTTTCGGAAGCGGCGTCGGCCTCAATCCTCACAAGGGGTGGTATATGGAAGTTCGCAAGGATGGTGCGATGATTTCGCGTTGGCGTATGCCGTTTCGTGAAAAAATAAAGGTTTCCTTCGAGAATCGGGGAGACCAAGAGGTGAAAATTCGTCGTTCCACGAGAGTAACCGACTGGACGTGGGATGATCGTTCTATGTATTTTCACGCCGCTTGGCGTCAGGAGCGGGACATTCCGGTGCGGCCTGAACGCGATTGGGAGTATATCCGTCTCTCCGGTCAGGGCGTCTACGTGGGCGATGTGCTTTCTCTCCTCAATCACCAGCCGAACTGGTGGGGAGAGGGCGACGAAAAAATTTACGTCGACGGTGAAACGTTTCCGTCGCATTTCGGAACGGGAACCGAAGATTACTACGGTTACGCATGGTGTTCAACGAAGATTTTCGAGGCACCGTTCCATGCGCAACCGCGAGCGGAGGGACCCCGCTGTTACGGACGTGTGACGAACCTGCGTGTCCGGTCGCTCGATGCGATTCCGTTCCTCAAGGATTTCCGTTTCGATATGGAAATTTGGCCTGCGGTGGGTAAGGGAAAAGTCGATTACTCCGCCGCAACGTTCTGGTACGGAAAACCCGGTACCCGGATCGTCGATGGTCCCACACAGGATGCCGTCGTTGCCGAAGCTATCCTTCCCGTTTCTTACCAGACTCCCGAATTCATGCCGGATGTTCCCGGATTCGTGTTCAAAAACAGTCCGCCGGGACTTGCCGAACAACAGAGAATCCACAAGAACGGCGGAAAAGATTGGAAAGACGGCGATCAACTATGTTGGAGAGGCGGAAGACCGGGCCAGCGGATCGACTTGTACGTCGATTTGGAAAAATCGGGACCGCAAAAGGTCATCTGCGCCTTGACCAAAGCACCCGATTATGCCATCGTCCGCTTTTATTTCAACGACGAGGAACTGGGAGAACCTATAGACCTTTACGCTCCGGAAATCACCGCGACCGGCGAAATCGTCATCGGTACGGTCGATGTCCCGGCCGGAAGGCACGTTCTCTCCGTTGAGATTGTCGGCAAAAACGAAAAGTCCCGCGACCACACGTTCGGATTCGACACGTATAGGTTTGAGTAATCCATCCACCCCTTAAATACTTAGGAGTATCCTATGAAAACTGTTTTTTCCTCGTTTTTTGTTTTCTTGTGTGCGGTCAATTTTGCGTTTGCGCAGTCGATCACCTTCGATTCGCTGCTGGACGAAATGGTCGACCGCTCGGCGATTGCACGGTTTCCTGATCCGGCGTACACCTGCAAACAGGCCAGTTCGTATGACCGGGCATCGGCGACGCCGGACGATCAGCACACATGGTTCGCCAACGGCGATGCGTCGCACTTTGTCCGCGAAGAGATGAACGGCGACCGCAAGGAATGGGTGCTCATGGACGTGGAAGGTCCCGGTGCCATCACCCGCTGGTGGATCACGGCGTTCAAGTACGTTACAACGGTCCGCATCTATCTCGACGGAAGCGATACTCCGGCGATAGAAGCGAACATCGGCGAATTCATCGGCGGCGACTTCACCGTCGGCGAACCGCTGTCCATCGTTACGGCAAACGGGCGCAACACCTATCTGCCGATTCCGTACGCAAAAAGTTGCAAAGTGACCGTCGACCAAATGTGGACCGGCGACAAAGACAAGGAACAGGATTGTCTCTTCTACCAAATTTGTTACCGCACCTACGCTTCCGGAACGAAGGTCGAATCGTTCTCAATGGACGCATTCAACGCGGCAAAGGACAAAGTCGATGCCGTACAGAAAAAACTCGTCGATTTCTCGGCACTGGATTGGGTTGCACCAATCACAACAATCAAAGCGGGAAAGAGCGCAAGTATTCCCGCTGACGCAGGGCCGCGCGTCATTGAAACGTTGAGAATCAAATTGGACGCCGAAGACCGTACTCAAGCCTATAGAAGCACGATTTTGCGAATTGAGTTCGACGATATGGACGAACCGGCTGTCTATTGTCCGGTGGGCGAATTCTTCGGCAGCGGTGTCGGAATCAATCCGTATAAAAGTTGGTACAGCCAAGTGTACGAAGATGGTACAATGGTCTCTCATTGGCCAATGCCTTACCGACAAAATTGTACGATTACACTTATAAACGCAGTCGGCGGGCAGGACGTGAAGTTCCAACTCGAATTGTTTGACAAACCTTGGGATTGGGACGACCGTTCGATGTATTTCCATTGCAATTGGCGACAGGATCGGAATATGTCAACGCATCCGCGGCGTGATTGGGAATACGTGAAACTTGCCGGAGAAGGCGTGTTCGTCGGCGACGTGCTGACGCTCCTGAACTATTATCGAAGTTGGTGGGGCGAAGGCGACGAAAAAATTTACGTCGACGGCGAAAAGTTTCCGTCACACTTTGGAACCGGTACGGAAGACTATTATGGTTACGCCTGGTGTACGCCAAGATATTTCACCGCACCATTCCACGCCCAACCGCGTGCGGAAGGACCGGGAAATTACGGAAACGTTACTAACCTGCGGTTTCGGTCGCTCGATGGCATTCCGTTCACGAAGGATTTCAAGTTCGATATGGAAATCTGGCATTCGACGATGACGCGGGTCGACTACGCCGCCGCAACGTTTTGGTACGGAAAGCCCGGTGCAAAGGTCGTCGACGGTCCTTCGGAGGCGCAAATCCTTACGGAAGCCAAGGCACCGGTCCAGCACAAGTCGCCGCCGGAATTACCCAACGGCGTGAGCGTACCGGGTTTTACGTTCAAAAAGACGCCGCCGGGATATTTGAGTATGCAGCGGATGGGCAAAGACTACCGCGACGGAGACCAACTCTGGTGGACCGGCACGAAAGCGGGCGACGTGATGGACTTGCTCGTAACCCTTGAAAAATCCGGTCCGCAAAAGTTGATTTGCGCACTGACCAGGGCTTCGGATTACGCGAACATTCGATTCCTGCTCAACAGCAAGGAGATCGGCAAGTTCGATGGCTATGACACACGAATTTCGTACAGTGAGGTCGAAATCGGAACGGTCGATGTTCCTGCCGGAGAACATGTGTTGAGCATTGAAGTTCTCGGCAAAGACGAGAGATCGAAAAACACACTCGTCGGAATCGATTATTTCCGATTTGAGTGACAATAGACCTGTTCACTAACCTCAAAACAAACAAAATGGGAGATTCGCGTTGCAAAACGAAAAAATTCCAGATGTACTGTTTCACACGGAGGCACAGAGGCACGGAGAGGAGTTCTCTCTGTGCCTCCGTGCCTCTGTGTGAGAAAAAATACAAGTGTCCACAAAGGTTAGCGAACAAGTCTATTTTCAAAACGAAAAGTTGTGCAGAATCGTCAAATAGATTCCCAGAACGATAAACAGAGTACCCGTCAGGTTTCTCATCCAGACGTCGATGCTCTGTACGGTCTGCAATATTTTGCCCAGCAAGCGGATATGGTAAGCGATCACGCCGGCCAGAATGAAAATCGGTAACGCCGCACAGACACCGAAAGCCAACGGAAAGAGAAACCACGACTTTGCTTGAGTGGCAAGCGTCAGCATTCCGAGAAACGTTGCCGCCGTCGTCGGACAAAATGCAACGGCAAAGATCGCGCCCAATGGAAACGCGCTCCACACGCCGAAGCGGTCGACGATCTTGCGCAAAGTCTGCTCATCGACACCGGGAATCGAGAAGTTCAACATTCCCGTTAGCGTCATACCGATCAGAATCATCAGCGGACCGAGAAAGATGCCGATTGTTACCGAAAAGTACCGCGTCAATTGGTCGCCGGAAGAGAGCGGAACGCACAAAACGCAAAAGGCAAGCGCAGTGTAAGCAAGCGTTTGTCCGAGCATATAGAGGAAGCCGGACAGCAACACTTCCCTGGCGCGGCTGACACGTCTGGCGATGTACGAAATCGCGGCAATATTGGTCGTCAGCGGACAAGGACTGATCGCCGTCTGGAATCCCAACAGCATCACGCCGCTCAGTGCCAACCACCATTCCGTTGCGCTCATTGATGCCTCGCTTGTCCGTAAAACTCGTTTAACTTCGCTTTCAGCATCTTGACGAACTCGTCAGGGGTTCGGATAAGGCTTCGCGTCTCATCGGAAATATCGCCGGAGCGGATCGTCTTTCCGTTTTTCTGTTCCAAAAGAATAACCGCCAGCGTTCCGATGCGGAATCGTTCGGCAAACTCCCTGTTTTTCGGCATGTCGTACTCAAGCGACACAAAATTGATATTAAGATCGGCGTACTGTTGTTCCTTGAGTACCTTTTTTATCAGTCTTTCCATTCTGATGCAGGTCGGACAACGCACCTCGGAATGGCAAAGCACGATATGGTTGCCGTCGTGAATGACCGGAGGTTCCTGCGGGATATTCAGCAAAACGATCTTGGTCGCAACGGCAACGACGATAAAGACGATTAGGAAGATGGTTATCGCTTGTTTCATTGCTCGGTCTTATGTGCGAGTATCATTGCCTTGATTTCTCCGACTGTCGGAACGGTGCCGGAACAGCAACGTTTGCCGTCGATCAACAGTGCCGGTGTTTTCATTACATCGAACGACATGATCCGAACGATGTCGGTTACTTTTTCCAAAGTGTAATCGACGTTACACTCTTTTGCGGCGACATCGGCGTTCTCCGCCAACTGCGAACAGTTCGCACAGCCTCCGCCGAGAACTTGAATGAGCATTTCGGCCTCCCCTTGGCAAATATCCGATACGGACGCTATTGTACAGCCTCCGAATAGAAAAAACACCACCGCCGCCGGCTACCACAAGAACCTTTTTTGGTATAGAATATCAGCGAGTTTTAACTCGTCCGAAACTATGCCGAAGAAAAATCAACAAAAATTCAGCCATTGTCCTTGCGTTGGTGCGACGTTGGACAAATTAGTTCAACCGGCAATGCTGGCGATTCTTGCCAAAGGACCGCTCCACGGCTACGAATTGGCACGGAAAATCGGCGAAATTCCGCATTTTCTCGACGAGGCTCCGGACGTTTCCGGCGTCTATCGGATGCTCAAGACGCTGGAAACCCGTGGAATGGTAACGTCCGATTGGGACATTTCCCTAGAAGGACGGCCCAAACGTCTCTTTACGATTACCGATGACGGACGGCGTTGTCTCGAACACTGGAGCACCACGCTGCAAAATCACCACAAGGCCATCGGTTCGTTGCTCAAAACGACGCAAAAGGCCGTTCGATGACTTTCCACTCGTTCGCAGTACCTGCGATCTTTCGCTTCGGTAGTCATATCACGGGGTCTACAGCGGATCGTCAAAAAAAACGGCGTGTTCTTTTGCAAAAACGTTTTCCAAGCTTCGAAAAACTCTCTTACTCTTTCATTTTCTTGCGTTCCAGGGCTTCGACGGCGAGGAGTCCGCTTCGGACGGCGCTTTCCAAGGTGGCAGGCCAATCGGTGGCGGTCCAATCCCCGGCCAAAGCAAGGTTTTCAAACGGCGTTGCCTGAGCCGGTCGGGACGTATAGACGTTTGGATTCGGTGAAAACACCGCATTGAACACGGTTGTTGTCCGACCGTATCGCAAAGGGTTCGATTGTCGGAACGATTCCGGAAAGGTCGTTTGAAGTTGTCGCACGATGCGATCCAGAAGTGCCGCCGCGCCCTTGGAGGTCAATTCGTGGTCTGAAAGCAAACGGTGCGACGCGCTAACGACCGCCGTATGATAAACGCCATTTCCATCGGCCTCCCGACGAGGACAAAACAAAAACTGTGCCGGACCGCCGATCAACGCCGCCTGTCGCCAATGGTCGGGAAGGACACAACGATCAAACCAACAATGGATCGACGTGATCGCACCGGGTTCGAAACGCCCCAAGTCGAATTGCCCTGCAAAGTCGTCCAAACCGGAATCTTCGAACAGTCTCCAAACACGGAACGACGGAATGGCCAAAATATAGTGATCGAACTCTCGCACCGTTCCGTCGGCGAGTTTCAGCGAAATCACTCTTGGTTTTCCGGCTTCGCCAGCCCCGTCGGTCCATTGGAGCTGAGTAACCCGTGAAAGAAAATGGAGCCGGATACCGAGGCCGCTCAAATGATCCACAACCGCTTCGTGATAGATTGACCGAAGCGGTTGCGTCGGAATGTGCATCGTCATGGCATCACGTCCGGAAAGGAAACCGTCCCGGACAACTTTTTGCGCTGCGGAAAAATCGGCGTTATCGACCGTTTCGCTCAAGGTACTGAATATCAGCGGTGCCCAAAAGCGTTCGATGGCCGCTGCCGAAGCTCGTTGCGATGCCAGCCAGTCGGCAATGGAAATTTCCCAATCGGTTGACTGAACTTTCGGTAATTTTCGCAGGAGCAGCCCGGTTGCGAGACGGTCCTTGAACGTCAGAAACGGCAATTTGAGAAACGACGGCACCAACTGCCAGCGGAGTGGCAGGAACGGCGATGCGGCCATTGTCCAGCGTTTACCTTCCGTTGACGCAAAAGAAATGTCGCTATAATGTTCGAAGAACCGATCCAATCCGAGTCGTTGGTTCAGGGCGAGTAATTCCGTGCAACAGCCGAGGGCGACATGCTGCCCGTTATCGATCCACTGACCTGTAGTTGGTTCGAATAGGGAGGTTGCGCGTCCGCCGAGGGTACGAGCCCACTCGAACAGGTCGACGTCGAAACCTCTCCGTTTCGCGGATTCCGCCGCAGCTATTCCCGCCAATCCACCGCCGACCACCGCAAGACGCGGCGACACGGAGAACGGCGACACGGTAACCTGAAAAGAACTCGGCACGATGCTATTCAACTCGTTGGAAAAACTCCTTCTGCTCATATTACACCATTTGGCGGGAAAAAAACAGGGGCGAAAGGACGCGATCCTTTTTTGGCGTGATAAGAGATAGACACATGTCCCTTGATTTTTTGTTCGCTCCGAACTATATTGATACTTCGTTATCGATAATCATGGTGGAGAATGGGGCGAATTATGTCCTCCGTCAAGTCGTTTCCAATTCCGAGTATCCAACGTCTTCCGGTGTATCTGCGATTCCTGAAAGAGCAACGGGAACGCGGCGAGACGCTGATTTCCTGTACCCGGATTGCAGAGGAGTTCGGTCAACTCAGCGTGCAGGTTCGCAAGGACCTCGCAATCACCGGAATCAGTGGGCGACCGAAAATCGGTTATCGGGTCGGCGAACTGATCGACGCCATCGAATTGTTTCTCGGCTGGAACAGGAGCATTGACGCTTTCTTGGTGGGAGCGGGAAGCCTCGGTAGCGCGATCCTCGGATACGAAGGCTTCGTCGAACATGGCTTGCGAATCGTCGCGGCATTCGATACCGATCCGCAAAAAATCGGCCAAACGATTCATCGCTGTCCCGTTTATGACTTGAAAGAGCTGCTCGAACGGGGACGAAACCGGAAAATCGAACTCGGTATCCTGACGGTTCCCTTCCCGGCGGCACAGACCGTCGCCCGACTGCTGTTCCAGATCGGTGTTCGCGGAATCTGGAACTACACGCCCGTCCGCCTGGAGGTTCCCCCCGATGTCATCTGTGAAAACGTTAAGCTCTCGGCAAGTTTTGCCGTGCTTTCCAGCCGCTTGAAAAAAGAATGATCCGAATTCCTTAATTCGTGGAGCGCAAATCATGAACAACGGACACCGCGAACGAACCTTGGCAGCGTTTCAGCGGAACATCACCGTGACGTTGTGGAAAAAACTGACGGTTTCCCACGCCGTACTGTTCCTGTTTTTATGGGGCATCGCCGTTTTGACGTTTCGTGCCGGCGGTTTTCACGACGTCAAAATACTCGCTTGCGGTCTGTTCGGCCTCCTCGCCGTTCCGCCGCTCGCCTGGTTGCTCGCTCGAAGGAGTGTGCCAGACGACCGGAAACTCGGTGCGATTCTCGACCGCGACAACGAGGCCGGTGGGCTCCTGATGAGTTCCTTCGAAACGGACATCGGTTCTTGGACGGAGCGGATGAACGGGTTGCGTGTCCCCAAATTGCAATGGGAAAGCCACCGAATCGGAGGACTCGTCCTGTTGGCGCTCTGCTTTGCAGCAACGGCGGTGTTCTTTCCGATCAGCGCAATCTCCGATCAACGGCGGCAGCGGTTGAATGTCGACGACCAAATCAACAAACTCACGGCACAGCTCGAAACCCTCAAAGAGGAAAAACTGCTCAATGTCGAAGAGGTCGAAGCCCGGAAGATCGAACTGGAAAAAATTAAAAACGAAGCCGATGGTGTTGGTCCCGTCAAGACCTTTGACGCCTTGGATCATCTCGCCGAGCGGATGAACCAAGCGGCCTCCGAAGCGGCGGAAAACACCAAGAAAGCAACCGAAATCCTCACCAAGGCCGAAATGCTGACGCAAAGCGTCAAAGATGCCCTCCAGGAAACCGACGAAGCGACCGCCAAGTCCCTTATGGAAGGTCTTGCCCAGTCACTGGAAGAAATGCTCAAGGAAAACGAACAACTCCGCAAAGACCTCAAGGAGAATCTGGACAAACGAAAAGACGGCGAAAAGAACGACGCCCTGAAGGAAGCCCTAAAAAAGATGCTGGAGGAAAACAACTTCCAGAATCTGACGCCGGAGCAATTGGAGCAGCTCGCCCAGGCAATACGACAGTGCCAAGGCGACAGCGAACGGATGTGTGAAAACCTCCAAAACGCTGGCTTTCCGATCGATCCAGACCTCTTGCAGCAACTCGCTGAACTCCGACAACTTGACCGAGAGGAAGCGGAGCGAATTCTTAGCGACCTTTGGGAAATCTGTGATGGTTGTGAAGGTAACGGCCAGTGTGAAAATGGCGAACGTTGCAAGTCGAATAAGAGTCCGCGATACTCGCAGCAACAAGATTGGACGACGGACCCCGATCATGTCGACGATATGCAATTCGAAAAGGAGCCGGACGAAGAGGGGGCCGAGTTCCACGCAAAGTTCCTTCCGCCGTCGGACTTGGAAGCGTTTCGAAACAGTCAAAAGATCGGCTTGTCGATTTCGTCGCCGGAGCCGAACACGGACGCTCCCGGCAGTGATCGGGGACAAGCATTATCTCAAACGGACGGCGGCATCGGCACCGCTCACGGCCAAACAATCTACCCGCAACATCGCGGTGCCGTTGGACGGTATTTTGAGAAGTAACTTGGTCGTTTCAGCTTCCATGATATGCCTTCCCCTGCCAATAGGCGGCCATTCTTATTTGCCCTTACAGGCCGAACTCCCAATCTTACAAAACGACCGTTTTATGACGGGGCAAAGTATAAAGCTGGGGTTTATAGACGTTGCGCTCCCGCAGAGCGAAGACATCACGTAAACTAGACCTATTGCATAACCCCGTCACCCCCGCGCAGGCGGGGGCCTAGACACTCGACGTCATTGAGTTTGTTTCATCGCCATA
>Ga0099364_10014278_pt1 | contig 10583 bp, 9 predicted proteins | sample TergutTh196P3_FD_73070 | JGI IMG/M metagenome (GOLD analysis project Ga0099364, IMG submission 73070) | Microcerotermes parvus P3 segment gut microbial communities from Pointe-Noire, Republic of the Congo - Th196 P3 | ecosystem: Host-associated > Arthropoda: Insects > Digestive system > Gut ...
TGTTGATTGCGGCGACTTTGTGATAATCATCAACTCTGCCGAGGCCGTGCTTACCGGAAACAAACTTCAGCAGAAGTATTATCGCCGCCACAGCGGTTGGGTCGGCGGGCTCAAGGAAGTCCAATACAAACGATTGATGGAAACCCGTTCGGATTTTGCCATGACCCTTGCCGTTAAAGGCATGATGGCAAAAAACACCCTCGACCGAGGCGCAATAAAGAGGCTTCGAGTCTTCAAAGGTCCCGATCACATCCATCAAGCCCAGAAACCAGTCCCATGGACGCAGAAATAAGGAGGAATAAATCATGTATACAAGCAAAAAGCCCTATCTGTACGGAACAGGCAGAAGAAAGTCCTCCGTTGCGCGGGTTCACCTATTCCTTGACGGAACAGGCACGATAACAGTCAACGGCCGCGATATCGATGAATACTTCGGTCTGGAAACCCTCAAATACATCGTGCGGCAGCCCCTGAACACAACTGACATGACCAGCAAAGTCGACATCAGAGCCACCGTCAAAGGCGGCGGAGTGACAGGTCAAGCCGGTGCGATACGCCACGGGATATCCCGCGCCCTGCTCCTCGTGGACGAAACATTCAGGCCTCCTCTAAAAGCCGCCGGATTCCTCACCAGGGACCCAAGGATGAAGGAGCGCAAAAAATACGGACTGAAAGGTGCCAGAAGAGCGCCTCAATTCTCAAAGCGCTAATACTAAGAAAAAAATATCAACTAATATCATTATAAAGAAAGGTGATGTTTCCGCTAAAAAGAAAAATATGAAAATTCATATGTCAATATTCATGCTAGCAGTTGGAAAGATTTGCTCAATCACGGTAGCTGATATTCGCCAAGTCTTATCCCAGCTGGTATATGCTTCCTGCGGAAATGTCAGTAGGAAAAGCATTTCATGAGTGATAGAAGAGAAAGCGATAGACGCGCATCAGACGGCAGGCTGGTCAATGACAGAAGAGAAGGCGACAGAACCCCTGTCACATTGCCAGGACAAGAGCGCCGGTTCGTCGAGCGTAGAAAAAAACAAGACTGGGTAGTCAAATCAGCAAGCATAATCGCCATCATGGGATGGGTAGGCGCCATGATAGCCCTGCTGCTAATAGACAGAGCCGCTCCGGCACAGGAAAACTTCGTAACAAGATTCCTTAAACTCACGGTATTTAGCACTTGGAACACGACAATGCTGAGATGGGCTTTCTTTGCGGTTATAGCCTCCTTTGTCACCTGCATTGCCGGGCTCATACTCAACGCCACCCGCCAGCGCAGGAAAACCGACAAGTTCAACAAGCTGCTGATTACCATCAGCGTGATTTCCACCTTCCTGCTTGTTTTTTACCTCGTCAATTTTACCCGATACCTTTAGTGTCTCATTCCTGCAAATATATAAAACCCATAAAACCACAAACCCTGTAACCTTCTGGCTACAGGGTTTTTTATGGAGCTTGTAGTCAGACTCGAACTGACGACCTGCGCATTACGAATGCGCTGCTCTACCGGCTGAGCTATACAAGCGTCGGGAACTGCCTCGGAGTAGGATTGCATTCATACGAGGCAGCTCAATATTCGCTATTCGCAACTGCGGTGGATTGCACCGTTATTCTACTATATCTCGGCAAAAATGTCAATTCCCGAAAATCAGTGCAGCACCATCTGGAAAAGGAACACGACCGAGAGAATCCACATGAGCCCGCTTATTTCCTTTGACTTCCCCACGGCGGCTTTAACTATGACATAGGATATCAAACCAAAGGCAAGCCCATGGGAAATTGAGTAGAACAGCGGCATCGAAATCAAAGTCAAACCAAGGGGGATAGAGTCTTCGAAATCGTCAAGCTTAAGATGCATAATGGGCTCGATCATGAAAATTCCAACAATAATCAATGCAGGAGCCGTGGCAAAACCTGGGATCGTAAGGAAGATCGGCGAGAAAAACAGGCTCAGGACAAAGAACCCGGCTGTCACCAGCGATGTCAGCCCAGTGCGGCCGCCCTCCTGGACACCTGCCGCGCTCTCCAAATATGTGGTCACTGTGGAAGTTCCCAATATCGCCCCAACCGTTGTGCCAATGGCGTCTGACAGCAAGGCTTTGTCGGCGTCTTCAAGCTCGCCCTGCTCGTTGAGCATCTTTGCCTTGGTGGCGATGCCCGCCAGGAACCCCAGCGTGTCGAAAATATCAACGAACAAAAAGGTGAACATCACAGAAAAAAAGGTCAGTAAACTGGTGGAACCGTTGAAAACCTCGGACAGTCCCGAGAAACACATACCAAAAGTCGAAGCCAAGGACGGAGGTGCGGATACAATCGCCGTTGGAAGCAAGCTGAATGCGCCTGCTCCCGGGTCGACCTGATACCAGCCCGTAAACTGGGCGATGATCCCCAGAATCCAAGATATGAGTATGCCAATGAGTAGTGCTCCTTTCACGTTTCGAGTGAGAAGGATTATTATGGCAATCACACCAATCAACGCAATGGCAACGGTCGGCTGCCTCAGGTTCCCGATTGTCACCAGTGTTGCCATGTCTGCCACAACCACCCCTGCATTTGCAAGACCAATGAACATTATGAACAGCCCTATACCAGCTCCGACGGCATATTTCAAAGTGAGTGGAATTGCATTGAAAAGCTTTGTGCGTATACCCGTTTTGCTCAGAACTATGAATATCAAACCTTCGATAAAAACCGCCGCCAAAGCAAGCTGTGGGCTATAGCCCATCCCGATGATGACCGAATAGGCAAAAAAGGCATTCATCCCCATACCGGGAGCCATGGCAAAGGGCATATTCGCAAGCAAGCCCATCGCAATGGTGCCAACGGCTGAGGATAACGCAGTCGCCGTGAACACAGCCCCAGCATCAAGCCCTGCATCGGACAGAATGCTGGAATTGACGGCCATGATATAAGCCATCGTGGCAAAGGTCGTAGCACCGGCAATCAGCTCGGTTCTGATATTCGTGCCCTTTTCCTTGAGTTTAAACTGTTTTTCCAAAAAATAACAACCCCTAACCATATCAATTTCTACGTATTCTATACCAGCATACTACAAATTGCAATAAAAAATACACAAATCGCACAAGGGGACGGTTCTCCTGTGCGATTTTGCAAGAATCACACAAGGGGACGGTTCTCCTTGTGCGATTCACACAGAGTAACGTCATACGATACAGGTCACGGGTACTTCGAATAACTAATAGTGTCACTTAAGAGCGAAGCGAAGAATCTTTTTATTGGGTATTTTCGGTGGAGCAAGCTCCTTCGCTTCGCTCATGATGACACTGTTAGTGCGGAGAAAAGCACTCTGTGACAAGAAAACGTCATACTGCGTTCAATTACATGAACTTAACAAAAACCGTACCGTCTCAGAAACCTACTCGTTCACAAGCTCAATGTCCCAAGGCAAGCCGCCTGGCCCCGTGTTTGAACTCACCAGAGAGATCATAATCATCAACCGATAAAAATTCTCGGATTTCGTATCACTTGGGTTACCGCCGCTCCAGTAATGATAACCTGCTAAATAATCGCGATACATCTCTCCCCAGGACGAATACATCCTTTGAAGCTCCAATGCTACTTCAATGGAAAGGTCAATGGCTTCATCATACGTATAGTATCCGACTAAATAACCTGAACCGTAGAGGTAGAGTATCCTGCAATAATCCCATGCGAAAAGAGCCCTGTCTCCATACAATCGATATGAATCGTAGGTTGTTTCGTAAATATTCCGCAGCCTCTGCATCTCAGCTGGGATTTCTTCCAATGCTTCATAGAATTCTTCCGGTTCCAGTTTATACATAGGGTCGTCCTTAGCAAATTCATAGAACGTAGCGCGATGCCCACTTTCTATTAACCTTGCAATAACATCATCCGAAGATGCTCTGTCGTGAATCCTCCAAGATCCCAGCAAGCCAATTCTCACCTGCTCTATATCCTTACTTGTCTGATGGTACCCACCAACCAAATCGATATCACCGCCATTACGATCTGTGAGTATCGCATATGTGTAGTTTATCCACCTGACAGTGTCAGTGGGCAGCACATAACGGTCGATCGGTTCTTCTGAGAGATCACCATATCGAATGCTGCTCATTATCGGCTGCATGAAATCACGAAGCCTCTCTTCGTTATCCAATTTGCATACCCCCACCATCGAATACAGGTCGAAGTCGTGTATAAATAGTGTTATTTCATAACTATTGTCCTGCCGGAAATCGTCATTATATATCGCATGAACAGCTTTTATGCCGTTAATGTCGACTAAACTGCGCGATAGTTCCCGAGGCCCATGTACGTTGAATCCTCGGATACAACTGTATAGAAGCTTGTCTACTTGCGCCTGATCTTCCAACATATCATCGGTATAAAGAATGGTGTCATCATGTTCGATGTAAAGATGCAACACATCGTTCCTGTACCTCTCATATATTATGCAAAAACCATTTGGGATGTCGCTGACATAAGTATCTTTAGTTGGATAAGTGAGTTCAATATTCCCTATCGTATCAAATACTAACGGATACTCCTGCCAAAATGCAGCAGAATCGATTATTTTTTCTACTATTGGTAGATTTTTCTCATATAAATCTGGAAGTGTTATATACCTAAAATCATAAGCATATACGTCGTTGACAACGCGGGTAAGTCTGATTCGCCATATATCGTCGGGCCAATCAACGCTAAACAAAGACACATCTATATAAGCAGAAGGCAGTCCGCCTATACTCCCAGTCCCTCTATCGAATTCTTCGACTATCTCCAGATCGAAAGGAAAAATATCCAAAATTGCTTGTGACGTTAATACGGGAACACCTGACTCATCTGTTACTATAGGTGCGAAATTTCTAGTATCTGCGGACGTCGGTCTGTGTGGGTAAATTGACAACCAACACAGCTCTTCTCCTCCATCCCTTACAATGCTTATGTGTGCTTCCATCGCCTCACCCTGGAACCAGAAATGTTCGATTTCTGCCGGTACTTCAAAAAGCAAGTCATATAGTTCGATGTGTTCACTTGCAGTATCGATGGGTTCGGTCAAAGGTGGCTCGTTTGTCAATTGCGTGGACGCTTCTTCGATTGCTTCATGTGTTTGCGATACATCGGGCGTCTGCGATACTTCATGCTTTTGCGATACTTCGGGTGTATGCTCTGCTTGATTGTCCGCATCTGCGTTCTCTTCTCCAACGCAAGCAGTCAAAATACACAAAACCGCGATGCACAGCGCAATCAATCGTAACACAACATTGTTGTACCTCATCATCTTCATCACTCCATCATATGAATAATTATAATGAGTATAGTCTATGCAGTGTACATTTTCAATGTTTTTTTAGTGATATATATTTAGGTTGAAAATAGGCAGAAAAGGACAATCGCACTGATGTAGCGTGATTAATCCTTTTTGCTATATTGTTCCATAAACGATAACAAAAACATTTCAATCCACACCGCTCGCGTAAGCGGTGACTTTGCATATGGATTATCGGTAGGAGTAAGAAGTTATTTCAATCCACACCGCTCGCGTAAGCGGTGACTGGTATCCAGCCATTTCTGCTGCGGCTCTTTATCATTTCAATCCACACCGCTCGCGTAAGCGGTGACTCTGGCGGTGGTGGCACGGGCGGCGGCGTAACGTCATTTCAATCCACACCGCTCGCGTAAGCGGTGACTTGGCAATTTCCGATGTGGTCATACCCCTTAAACGATTTCAATCCACACCGCTCGCGTAAGCGGTGACCAGAGACCCCCTGTACATCGGCTGCGCCAAGTAGCATTTCAATCCACACCGCTCGCGTAAGCGGTGACGCTGCTCGCCTATCAACAAATCCGCCCAGTTCCCATTTCAATCCACACCGCTCGCGTAAGCGGTGACCTGGTCTGGTAGACCACGCCGTCCACGGTATCGGATTTCAATCCACACCGCTCGCGTAAGCGGTGACCAGCACCGACCTGTATAGTGTTTGTCCCCATTTCAATTTCAATCCACACCGCTCGCGTAAGCGGTGACAGAGAACTGAATTGAAACGCAAAGGCAATGCAATATTTCAATCCACACCGCTCGCGTAAGCGGTGACTACGACATGATGATGTGCGCGAGAACCATACACATCATATAGTATATAGACGCTGTATATATACTTAGAAAACGTTATTCCCCCCTTTCTGGAGTATAGAAACTCATTAAACTGGTGCGAACCTACATACCTTTCCTGTTTACTTGAAGTTCGCACACTATATAACCAATGCATCTTCAACCGAAAAAGATGGCTTCGATCCAATATGATCAACTCTTGAAGAGTAATTGTTACCTAAATTATAGAAACGGAGACTATCTTCCTCAACGTTTATAATTTTCGACAGCATATTTTTTACCATAGTTAGCTGTGTCGCATCAAGTACACACTCGAAAACCGAATTTTGGACACGCTGACCGTAGTTAACGCATTGTCTAGCAACTTGCCGTAACCGCTTCTTGCCTTCTGGTGTTTGAGTACTAACATCATATGTGATCAAAACAAGCATATTTTTTTCACCTACTTCCACATAAAAGGAGGATACTCATCAAGATCGCCACGCAAATATCTCGCTAGTAACAAAGCTTGTGCGTGCGGTACAAGCCCCCATGCAATCTTTTCGTTTAAAAAAGGATGTGTGATAGTTTCTTGCTTTCGTGTCTGCCACGCTCGTAATACTTTTTGCCTAGCTTCATCTCTGAGAAAAACTGCTCCATTTTCTCTAGTTTCAAAACTATCTATACCTAGTTCTTTTCTGTTGATCAATGTCAGTACAAAACGATCTGCACACACTGGGCGCAGTTCTTCCATTAAATCGAGTGCAAGAGAGATTCTCCCTGGACGTGCACGGTGTAAAAAACCTATGTATGAATCTAGTCCTACTGTCTCTAATGCATTTGCAGCTTCTCTGGCTAGCAGTGTGTAAACAAAAGAAAGTAGAGCATTAATAGGATCAAGAGGAGGACGCCTATTTCTTGTGTTAAAAACGAAAAAGTCTCTATTATGCAATACCATTTCATTGAATGTCTGAAAATATCGTTCAGCTGCATTCCCTTCTAATCCGCGAAGCTGCTCTAGATTGTTGCATTCAAATATATTCGAGAGTGTTTGCTTCAGAGATTCAGATACGGAACGAAGCAATGACGAATCAACTCTCATTTCATGATCGCGAAGGGTGCGTTCAATGACCCAACGCGAGTTAAACACTTTTCCAGCAACCATGTTTTTAGCGATAACAAGCGATTCCACTAGATTATCGTAAACCTGGTGTTGCTTATGACGCAATAGTACATTTCCTCTTATTTCTCCAGAAACACGCGCTAAGAAGCGTCCATTTGCTGTCAAGAAAGATAAATCTATATCTCGAGATGCACACGCATACATTAGTGCAGGGCTTGTGCCTGTGTATCCAAATGTAACTATACCTTCAAGATTATGTAAAGGTACACGGATGAGCTGATCATCGCCTTTTTTTACAAGCACGTTCTCTCCGTCCAGTGCTAAATATGTATCAGATTGTGTCACATACAATACATTTAAAAGCTTCTTCATGAGCTACCTTCCTCAATCATGGTTTCAATATAAGAACGCACTGATCTGTTTTTATTTATTATTGGAATGCATATCTCTTTCAACGAACAGGTATTACAACCTTTATGCTTTTTTACATTTGGAGTGTACCCTCTTGAAGCATAATCGTGCATTTGATTACATATGGAAGCAACTTTGTTTCGAAGATCCACGCTGAAAAGCACTTCGGCTCGCCGCCTTGTTTCACCATAAAATAAAAAACCATGCGAAATATCACACAATAGCATTTCCTCAAGACAAATTGCTTGCGCGCACAATTGGAGGCAATCTGCATCATGTTCTTTCGGTTTTCCTCGTTTGTATTCAATCGGAATAGCACAGAATAGTCCCTCCCGACCGTGTAGTGCAATCCCCTTTTCGTCGGCATGGAATTCAACGACATCGCACTCACCACTAATACCAAATGTGCGAGAAAAAACCTGTAACCTACGAATAATTAAAATATCTTTACGTTTTTCATTATGCTTGCTTCATGAGTACGTTCGTGAAGCAAACGTCCTTCAAGTGTATACAAATTCTCATTCCATTGTTGCTCAAGATGAATCAAAGCCCACTGTCGAGGGCAATAGCTATAGTGTTGGATACCCGATAATAATAAATAATCATCTTCACTATACATATTTGCTTTCCTCCATGATTTAATGCTATTGGTGTTGCGATTTTTATCTTACTTCAGGCTATCTCAATGCTAAACTAACAATGTATCCACTTCGAATTTCTTAAGAGCGATAATCCCTGCCATATAACCGAGAAAATCATTATATTCGTGTTTCCAATGATAAATTCCGCTTTTTATAATTGGGACACCTAGTTCTTGAAGATGGTATTTATGTATTTGTACTGAGTTTTGTTGCAATTCCCGCCAGTTACTTTGACCGTTACATATACGTTCAGCTATATTTGCATCAACAACAACAATTTCTGAATCAGATTCAATTACGTTAAATAGATTATTTACTGACTCAAATTCTTTTAGTCTTTCAAGTACAAGCAACTCTTTGTAAATACCATCTACTCCATGCAGCCTAATTTCCTTATCAATTGCGTCAGTACTCAATTCATGCGTGATGGCTACATTATTCTCTAAATAACCGCGCAACACTTCTACTGCATCGCTTAACTTTTGATTGCTGTTTACCATACGTTCTTGTTGTGACAGAACAAATGTCCACATTTGAGAATCTTCAAATTCATCGTTTCGATTTACACGACCTGCTGCTTGTAAAAGTGAAACTGTTGCGCCTAATTCTCTAAACCCATTTCTAAATGATAAATCGAGACCAGCTTCGGCACTCGATGTAGCAAATAAAGCAAAATCATTATCAGCATCATCTTCTAGTCTACGCTTAATTCTATCAAGAGTCTTTTTTCTATCGATTGCTGTTAATGCAGTTGACAAATGTTCTGTATTGATTCGACCGAATCGTTCAGCATATGCATTCGCTACTACAGCAGCATTTTGAACAGTGTTAAAAATTACCAGTCTTGGTCCAGGAACAGCTGCAACCCATTCAACCAATTCGTTAATAGACACAGGATGTAATCTGCTATGATATGATATCCTGTTTTGTTCGAAGACATTTAGATGTTCACGTAAACTATGATCGATTATTCCTGGCACATCATAATCTAGTCTATCTTGAGCAATTGTATCAATCTCCCAAAACCGGCATAGTGAACCAGATGCCAGCACCCAATAACAGCTCCATTCATTAGCGAATATGTTCATCCACCTCCATGCAATCGGTAACAGTTTTGCTGGTAGAGCAGCATGGGACTCATCAAGAAAAATGGCACTTCCAGGGAGTTCATGGAGTCTGCGAAGAGTTGATGGGTTATTTGAGGACAATGTTTCAAAAAAAGCAACTGCTGTCGTTACGATGATAGGAGCGCGCCAAAGAGCGTTAAGGTGACGAATATCAATGTCATCGAAATCTGCACGGTGATGGATTTCGGCAACCACTTCCTCAGGCTTTTCGTTTGCTAAAACAAGTGCCTTTCTATATGTATTTACAGATTGTTCAATGATGGCTGTGAATGGAAGCACAACAATAATCCGACGCAGGTTGTTTTCATGTGCATGATTGAGTAAATGTGACATTATAGCAGTTGTTTTTCCTGTTCCAACAGGGCTGTCACAATAGCTAATAGGTGCAGTTATATTGGCATTTTGACACCCAAAATACATCTCATTACGTAAAATATCACGCTCACTAGTTCCACTTCCAAGTTCGGAAACATAGTTATCTAGCTTCTCTAGACGTTTCAATGGGAGTAGTTTTATTTCCTTTTCATGTTTTGGATAATTCCCTCTATGCATCGCTGTATTGGTGTGATCAGCATCGACCAAGCACGACAAAAGCAGTCGCATAAAAACAGGCAAATCACCTTTTGGGTAGGTGTTATTCACTGGCAACCCTGAGCTAATGAGCGATTCATGGATTTGCTTAATATCTTTGAGAATAGAATCAGTTTTTTCAATAGTCTTGATATCACGATCTCGAAAAGCCTCTGCTTCCCTGTCCGACTCCAACGACATATTTGGAAATCCAGCATGGTGTGAAGATATTATAGCTGCTGCGATTATACAGAAGCAATCATCGGATTTAAAATGCGCCACGCCTGCATCTTGGTGGTGATATGGTAAATGTCGCGACTGCACTTTACCACTGAGAACATTTTGGTTCTCCATTTCAAGCTTCCCTAAATCGTGATATCTACTAGAAGCATCAGCGAGCAGAATCAAAAGATCACCGTCTATTGCTCCATAAATTGCGAGCTTTTCTGCTATTTTGGTTGCTCTTTTTACGACATCCTCAATGTGTGCTTTATATGGCTGTGCTAGAATTCCCTCTCTTGGGCTGTGTGCATAATAAATCATAGTAGATCAACCACAGAACTGACTCGAGTACCTAGTTCCTCAGGAAGACTGTTAATGTCTTCGTAGTCGTACCAAGAACAAGAAGGTTCAGATGA
>Ga0099364_10014279_pt1 | contig 10582 bp, 8 predicted proteins | sample TergutTh196P3_FD_73070 | JGI IMG/M metagenome (GOLD analysis project Ga0099364, IMG submission 73070) | Microcerotermes parvus P3 segment gut microbial communities from Pointe-Noire, Republic of the Congo - Th196 P3 | ecosystem: Host-associated > Arthropoda: Insects > Digestive system > Gut ...
CGGCATACGCGTTGATTAACGTAAATAATATATGAACGTAGGGACGACCGCCCTCGGTCGTCCGTGAAATTTAAATTCATGCGTATCTATCGTTCGCGAAAATAAATTCAATATGGCATATATTTACAACATGCCGACAATATGGTATAAACTTACGGTGTGGCGAGGGAGTCACGCCCTATATAACAACACTATTGCACGATGTGCGTCCCGTGAATTTACGCCAATACAGATTTTTCACACGGGACGTCAAGGACGCCGTCCCCTACGTCAACAACACAAATTGAACAATGTCCATAGGCATTACGAGGAGATAAAAACACCCATCGCGGCTTTTACCTGCCGCCCTCTTTACGAAAGAGGGCTTTTATTAGTGCCGCACGTTACTCTATATAATTATAATATTATTTATAATAAAAATTCAATATATTACTTGTAAATTTTATTGTTTATAAAAATATTTAAAACATAATTTACAGGGTGCTATATGTGGCGTTTGTCGGCGGATTTTTGTAAGAAATTTTTTAAATAAAAAAATTTAAAAAATATTTTTGCTATACCCCCCATACTCACTTTACGGGGAAGTTGTTATATGATATTATATTAATCACACTGTTATTAACCCCATTCCCAAATCCTTTTTTTATCTTCAGGCGGGCAATTAATGGAACAGACCCCGTCTGGAGATGCAAAGGATATTTTGACAGCAGATTAAAGTAAAATGGATTTGTTGATATCTAAAGTTAATATTACATCAATAATAACTGTATGATTCCTCCCCTCTGCGGAGAGGAATTAATTTATATTTTTCGATTGTGTGTCAAATTTATACATAAATAAACGAAAACAAGTTAAGTTCTTGTTCTCAAAAATAAAACCGATGGTTATTAAGTAAGAAGTCTAATATATTATAAGGAGAATCAAAATATTTATGAAAAATATGAAAGTTTCTTTAAAACTTATAGTCAGTTTTTTTGCTGTTGTTATTTTAATGTGTTTTGTGGGCGGCGTTAGTATTTTTGGTATGCTGCGTATGAGCAATACGAGCAATGATATGTACCAAACGCAAACTGTCCCGCTTCCGTACATTGCAAAAGCGAGCGAAACACTTCAGAGTATCAGAGTTAATGTACGCGAGATGATACTTGGCGTTACGGCAGACGACATGAAACAAGTAGAGGACTCTTTTGCGACTATATTAAATTATATGCCAATCATGACTGAAAATTTCGACGCATATTATGCCACGTTGCATGACGCGGAAGTAAAAAAATTATTTACTGATACCCGCACTATGTATGATAGGGATTTGGTACAAACCGTTGTAAATATATATGAAGCATCGAAAATAGGGGATATGGATGCTATTTATGCCTTGTTGGTTACGTGCAGAGAGTTGAGCGCGATTGTAGTACGGAATTTAGACAACCTCATTGAGTTAAAAGTACATGAGGCGGAAGATTCCAACGACAGCATAAAAAGCTTATCCGGTACATTACTATTGACAATTTTTTTTGTATTAATCTTAGCAATCATTGTTGCTATAGTCCTTGCACTCTATGTTTCAAGTCTCATAAGCAAGCCATTGGAAAAAGCGACTGTATCTTTATATGAAGTCGGTGATAAAATTGAAAATGCTGTCAATCAAGTGTCGGAATCGGCGGCTTCGATTGCAGGAAGCAGCAACGAACAGGCGGCTTCGATTGAAGAAACATCGGCTACTATGAATGAAACCTCGTCTATGATTTCCCAGACTGCGGAAAACACCCGTCAGGCGGCACTTTTATCCCAGCAGTCAAAAGAAAGCGTGGATAGCGGCAGATTAAAAATGCAGGAGATGGTAAAATCAATGAACGAATTAAGAGATTCAAGCAGCACAATCTCAAGGATAATAAAGACAATCGAGTCTATTGCATCACAAACTAATCTGCTTGCGATTAACGCAACTGTGGAAGCCGCAAGGGCAGGAGGCGAATCGGGCAAGAGTTTCGGCGTGGTTGCCGAAGAAGTACGCAGTCTTGCCAAGAGGAGTGCGGACGCAGCCGCGGAAACAACAGAAATTATCGAAAAAAATATACTGCTTACTAATACGGGCGGTGAAGTCAGCAAAGAAGTGTCCGACGCTTTGGAAATGATAACCAATCAGTTTGACAAACTGAACAAGATAATCAATGAAATCAACGCCGCGAGCGAGGAACAGGCAAGCGGAGTAAAACAGATAAACGTAGTAATCAGCCAAATGGAAAAGACTACACAGTCTAATGCCGCAGTATCAGAAGAAACGGCAGCATCGGCGGCAATGCTCAAAGAATTAATTGCTGATTTGGAAAAGGTTTATAAGGACATTGACATTGTTGTTCACGGTAAAACCAATTAAATAATCTCTTAAATTTAATATAATAAAAACCATGGGACGCATAAATTTGTGCGTTCCATGGTTTACGTTACAGATAAATTTTTATAAGCAGAGCAATATCAATTTCTTCTATATAAAGTCAATTACCGATGGGGATTGCAGTATATTTGCGGATTGCATCAACCCATTTTTCCGATGTTTCTTTTTTTGTTATCTCTGTTTCTCTGTATTTTGTTATCTTCCCGACAGCCTGCGCTTTTGATAATCCTAACGAATGATAAGGTTCTATCTCTATCTTTTGGATATTAGTCAAGCCATTCGCAATTCGCCCTATACCCTCAAAGTGGTCTTCACGGTCGTTGAGGTTGGGTATAATCGGACAACGCAATATAATCTGCGCGCCGTTTTTGTCAAGCGCATACAAATTTTTAAGTATCAAATTGTTATCAACGCCCGTATATTCTTTATGGCGAGCAATGTCAGTTTCTTTTATGTCAAATAAAAATAAATCAGTATACTTTATTATATCGGGCAATATATCGGGCTTCGCGTATCCGCTTGTTTCAACGCAGGTATGAATCCCCGCTTTTTTACAGCGTTTTAAAATCTCTATTGCGAATTTAGGCTGAAACAACGGCTCGCCGCCCGATAAAGTAACGCCGCCGCCCGACGTTTCATAAAAAATACTGTCTTTGATTATTTCTTCAAAAACTTCATCAACGCTCATGCGTTTTCCTATCGCTCTTAAAGTTTCGGCATAACATATATCGGCGCATTTGCCGCATATCAAGCAGTTTTGCCTGTCAAAAACATGAGATTTGTCCGCTTCACTTAAAGCATGACATTTCGCGGGGCATATATTGATACACGCTCCGCAACCTATACATTTATCCGCGTAATATGCGATTTCGGTGTTACTGTCCCATGATTCGGGGTTGTGACACCATATACAGCGCATACCGCAACCTTTCATAAAGACTGTTGTACGTATACCCGGTCCATCGTGTATTGAAAATCGCTGAATGTTAAAAATTATACCGCTCTCTTGTCCTGACATTTCAATAGACCTCCTGCGGCTCATGTGTAGATATAAAGAAAGGATTTTTATTTAACGTGAGTTCGACGAAAATAAATACAAATTTATGGATTTTCCGATATACCGCCTTAATTCATCATTTTTGCCGAACTCACGTTTATTTAATATTCTTTGTCTGTATTACTGTGTATATTTATCTATTTCATCGTCTTTTTGTTCATCTTCACTTTCACTTTCGCCGACGTTATCTTCAGAATCTTCCGATAACATTTCTTCTTCCGTCTGGTCTAATTCTGATGGAATATCATTGTCTACAGCATACCCATATTTTTCTTTCTTGGCTTTCTGCATTATTATCCAAGCGAGCGCAAATAATATGCTTCCGCTAAACAACGGCTGGGTACACCCTTCTATATAGTAAAATATAATGTCGATATATTCCCCGAAACTTATACCGTAGCCGTATGCGGCGGCTTCTGAAATATAATTTGCTATTACGCCGTTAATATCCAAAAATACCCTAATCAACTGTACTGCCGCCAATCCCGAGAACACATATAAAATAACGCCGATAACAAAACTTGCGGATTTTTTTTGTTTATTTTTATTCATAATTGTATTTTCCTGCCTTTTAATTTTATAATATATATTTGACATAGTTTGATATTTCTTATTTTAACATAACTTTCCGCAAAAATCAAGCTTTATTTAAAATTATTCTTTTTTAATCTTTTCGTTTATATTTATCAATTCACCGTCGCTTATGCCAAATACTACATCGGCGATAGACGTAACCCTCTTTGAGTGTGTGACAATAATAACGCACTTATTATCGCCGTGTGCAAGAGACGTAAGTATTTTTAAAATCTCATTTTCTGTATCGGCATCCAGATTCCCTGTCGGTTCGTCCGCAATAATAATATCAGGATTGTGTGATAACGCCCGCGCTATCCCCACACGCTGTTGTTCTCCGCCGGAGAGTTTTAATATAGGTCGGTCGGCGGTTTCTTTGTCTATGCCCATTTTTTCTAAAAGCGCATAGGCGTAGTTTTTTTTATCGCTCTCTTTGCTCCCGCTAATACTCATTGAAAGCACGATATTTTTTATTGCCGTCGTGTTTGTCAAAAGATTAAAATTCTGGAATATTACACCTATGCCTTTAGCTCTGTATATATCACGGTCTATTTTTTTCAGGTCGTGTTCTCCGTGCAATATCTCCCCTGACGAGCATACATCAAGTCCCGCTATCAGTGAAAGCATAGTCGATTTTCCCGAACCTGACCTGCCTACTATTGTATAGACTTTCCCCGCTTCAAATTCCGCGCTTATTCCGTTCAAGACGTTTCTTTTCGCGCCGTCATATCTATACATTACATTCTTCAATGTTAATATATTCATAATAAATTAATTCCTTTTCATGTTATAATAAAATATAATAAAAGCAGAACATATTTAAAGAAAACTTAATTTCGTTCCATTAATATTTTTATCGGCTCATATTTTGTAATTTTGGCGATTGACGCTAACCCTGCGGCAGACGCGAGAATCAATGATATTATAATAATTTGTATAACTGTATTAAAACCCATGTTAATTTTCATTTCGGATAAAGGCTGTACGTCCGCGCCAATACCCGTTAAACCGCCCGCAATACGCGCTCCGCCCATTATTATCGGTCCGCCTCTCATGCCGTTGCCGCCCATAATATCCCGATTATTCTGTTCTTCGGCTTCAATCTGCATCTGCAAAAGCGAATCCGTCACAGGCTGCGCGGCTATCGACCCTACACTTAATCCGATTATAAGGCAAACGCAAGTAAGCGCAATCATTTCTGTCCAAAGCCCAAGCGCAACTTTAGATTTTTTCATACCCATAGCACGCAGTACGCCGATTTCGTATTTTCTTTCCCTGATTGCCATTGTTGACAGCAAGATTAATATAACCCCTCCGAGAATCAACACAATCAGCATGAAAGCGATAGATATACTTCTCAGTCCCTCTACGGGACGCACTATTCTTTCATATGAAGCAATATCAACGCTCACCGCGTAAGTATCAGGCAAACCCTTAGCGCGTACTTCCGCTTCGAAAGCGTCTAACATATCAGGACTCCTAAGATAATATTTTGTATCGACCTGTATATTTTGTTCGTCTTGTTTTCTTTCTCTAACTACTGTATCAAACGTAGTCAATATCTCGTTGCGCCTGTTTAAAAAAGCCATTGACGGCATAAATTCATTTGAATATTCGTCTGTCAAATCAAGATATATGCCGACGACTTCAAGTTGATAAACACCTTTCCGCGTTGCTCTGCCGCCCGCAAAACTTTCGACGACAGTATATTCCGTGCCGTTTAATATTATTACGTCGCCCTCTTCAAATTCGCTGTATTCTGCCGATTCATTATCGTATGATATGCTTATATCAGCCGTTAAAGTCAGTATATCGCCGATTGATATATTATTTAGTTCGGCAAGGTCAGAACTTATGACGCACTCGTTGTCAGCCTGCGGCATATTCCCCGAATCAAGCGTCCTGTATCCGTCCGTGAAATCCTGCCAATAATCGCCGTATATCCTGTAATTACTAATTGCACTCGCTACAAAAGTTGCCACTCCCTGTATATTTCCGCGTGAATATACATTAGTATCAAGACTTTCTTCCGTATTATCATTATCTTGCTGGTCTATTGCCCTGATTGAATCATCGCTTGAATTTACCCCTACGGTGGCGTAAGCAATAGTTTCTTTCAGATATTCTGAATCCGCGAATTGCAGCAGCAGTTCCGTTTCAAGCGGTGCGGACACAAACATATTAGTCATTATTCTGCCCCCTTCCCCGCCGCCGCGCATTTGCTCACGGAGTCCGCTCATATCAGGCATGATACTTACTTCTGATGAAAAGCGGTCTTTGTAGCTTGATATGACCGTATTAGCCGTATTATTAATAATCAAAGCTACAACTGTTGTCGCGATTATAGCAAAAATAATTGCTCCCATTAAAATATTTCTGCCTTTATTTCTCACTATGTTTTCGATTGCGTTTGTAAAAATATACATAATAATTTTCGCCCCTCTGTTAAATTTTTGAAATCACGTTGTTTTAATTATATATAAAATATAAATATTAATTTTAAACAAATTCGGGCAAATTTAGGGCAGTTATTTAATGACCCGTCAACAATGTCATTTTTACCCACGGAAAATATCAAAATTATCGAATTTTATTTTTTAAACCCGTGAACATTTTTATAAACACGGACACTATATTAGTGAAGCAGCTTCAAAATGCAAAAAAAGGATTTCAAAATCAAGGAGAAAAAGCGTGAACGATAAATATAATGCCGATGAAATTGTAAAAAAATATATGGACAATATATTCGGATTCTGTATCAACAGATTGGACAATATCGACGACGCGCAGGATTTATCACAGGAAATATTGCTTGAAATAATACGCGGTCTGCAAAAAAGCGATATCAGTGATATAAACGCATGGGTATGGAAAATTGCCCATAACCGTTATGCGAGATGGATTAACAACCGAAAAAAATATATAACTGTATCGCTCGACGACAGAAGTATTATTGATATGCTTGAGGACGGCAGGGATTTTTTCGACGATGACAGCGACGAAAAAAACGCCGTATTTTCTGCGGTGCACAGTCTCGCGAAATCTCACCGCAATATACTTGTGGATTACTACGTGAACGAGCTTTTATACTCCGAGATTGCGGAAAAACATAAGTTGTCTGTAAATACCGTAAAAACAAGATTATTTTACGGCAGGCAGAAATTAAAAGAAAGGTGGCAAATTATAATGAGCGAAAATAAAATTTATGAAAAAATTAACTGGAGTATAGCTTGCAACGGCAGTATGGACCCTGAAAGATATTTAAACAGGCAGGTTTGGCGGGCTGTGACAAAGGCGGCATATGAGAAGCCGCTCACGATTTCAGAAATAAGCGCAGCGACGGGCATACCGTGTATGTATATCGAAGATGAGATACCGCATTTGCTGTACGGCGAAGCATTAACGGAAGAAAACGGAAAATATGCGGCTAATTTTATCATTCACAGCGCGGATTTTACGAAAAAGATGGTCGATTTGCTAAAAAAAGCGGATACTGATTTACCTGATAAATTAGTACAGGTTCTCAATAAATATGACGCGCAAATACGCGATACAGGCTTTTTCGGCAGTGAGAGAACTAAAAATGAATTGTGGTGGTTTTTGATACCATTGGTTTTACGCAAGACTATAAATAAAGCGAGAGATTTAAGCGGAATAAACACTCCTCCGTTTCCTCCGCGCAAAGACGGCGGCAGCGGTTGGTTCTGGATAGAAGAGTGGGTAGAAAGCGTAGAGTCATACGGCTCAGGCTGTAATAGTTATTGGGACTGGGACGATGATAACCAAATTAATATGTTAGATTACTATTGGTTAGGAAAATATTTTAGCAGTAATATCAACAGATATTTTCACAGTATAGATATTAATACGTCTTTCGGCGCAACGCCTGAAATAAAAGATATGGACGAAGCAAAATTGGCGGACGGGATAAAATATAATCTTATAGAAAAGACTGCGAACGGTCATAAATGGTCTTTTTTATACTTCACGGAAACGCAGATGAATAAACTTGAGGCTTTAATATCTGATATGACAAAAGAATTAGTAAACAGTTTAGCCGATGTTGTCGTTAAAATACATGAGATTTACAAAAATATTACGCCGAAGCATTTGCAAAACCAAATAAACGGAGTAATAGGCGCGACTATTCACAAAATTATCGGTATAGTCTGTGATATACTGGAACAAAACGGCTCTCTCGCGAAACCCGACAGCGAATATTTTACAAAACAAATAGTGGTAATACGTAAAGAAAAATAAAAATAATAAAGCGAATTACCGTGTTTTTGAGTTTTATAAATATTTAACAGCCCGTATGTTTCTTCACATACAAAACATACATTTCATATACTATAATAGGCTGCAAAAGACAATTTTATTTTATGCGTTAATTTAAGTTTGCGGTCAATGTGATTTAAGTTAGTGTATATATGTAAGTGAGGTATATATATGTTTTGGAATAACGGTTATGGCTACGACAATATTATAATTAGAAATAACTGCTGCCGTGACGGGGACAGGTGCGGCTGTGACGATAGATACAGGTGCCGCAGAAGGCGCAGACGATGCAACATATGCGATATTTTCAGACGTTGCGGCAGACGCGGCGGCGACTGGGGCTTTGACGGTTGCAGAGATTGGAATGACGATTATTTTTAAGCAGACAGAGATATTTGTTTGTAAATCTAAAGGAACGGTTTAACCGTTCCTTTAATATTTTTCTCGCTCAAAATTTCTAAAAGAATTGAGCGAGAAAATTTTATGTGAACAACGCATAGAAAATAATAAAATCGGTGAAATCGAAGGGCGTGACGCCCTCGGCGCGCCGTGAATTTATTTACACACGTTCATAAATCACCTCGGAAATTGAGTTGAATCCCTGCCCTCTTTTGTAAAGAGGGTGCCGCCGCAGCGGCGGGTGTTTTTCTAAATCTGATGTCGTTCAAGGAGATAAAAACACCCGTCACTCGCTACGCTTCGTGCCATCCTCTTTATGAAAAAGAGGGCTTGGTGTAATATCTTCACGTTGACTTAGTTTAATACGAGGTATACTATAAAAAAACAAGTCGATATAAACAAGATAAAAAAATTTTAATAATCCGCAAACCAAATAGATTTTTTACACACTATATATTTAGAGATAATATTTTTGCATTTCCAGGTAAATTAAACTAATGGTTGGTTGATTTTTGGTTTAATATGTAGTATAATAAAAACAAGAAAATTAAAATTAAAGTTAAAAGAGGAAATTAAAAACATGAAAAGAATATTGTCGGCTTATAAAGATTTGATTGGCATAATATTTAAAGAAGCTCCCGTAATGGTTATATTGACTTTTGCCTGTTCAATCATCAGTGGATTGCTAATGCCTATAGGAGTTTATGTAAATCAAAATGTTTTTGACGGCGGATTGGCTGTCGCGAGCGGGGATATGACTTTTTCGGACTATTCGGTTTATATTTTTTTATTCGCAGTTATTGCGGTTTTACCGATAGTTACAAACGGTGTAATTTGGAGATATGTTGAACCCCGTTCATTGTTGATATTAAGGACGGCATACAGAGAGCGTATGCTGAAAAAACTTAAAAAAATGAAATACGAACATTTCGAGAGTGAAGCGTCTATGGAAATAATAGACAAAGCGTATCATCGGGCGGAAAACGCTGCGCGGCATCTTTGGCCTATGTATGTGAATTATTGGATAACATCTTTAATCGCAAGCGTCGGCATTATAGCATATATAGTAAGCATACGGTGGTGGCTTCTTTTAACTATGCTGATACCGTGGATTATCGGAGTTCTTATCGCCTTTAAAACTAACTATAATATATATACGGAGCTTGAAACATACTGGAAAAAAGAGCGGAAATACAGCACTCTCGGCGGATATCTGCGTTCACGGAATTTTATGAAAGAATTAAAGGCGTTTGGCAATTATAACTATTTGATTGATATATATAAAAGCAGACTCAACGAGAGAAACCGCGACTATGAGCGGTATTATTTCAAAAACCTGCGTAAGATATTATTAGGCGGATATATGAATAAATTTACCGATATTGCCAATGTGATTATTTTACTGGTTTTATTTATAAACGGGCAGTTGTCAATAGGACTATTCATCGCTATATCAGGAATGATGTTTACAGGCGGTTTGGGAATGTTGGACGGTGTTGTCTTTATATTTAAATGGGCGCCGTTTCATATAAATACTTATGATTTTTATGATAAGTTTTTCAAGCTGTCAGACGAATCAGAGGGAACCGAAAAAGATTTGCCTGACTCGTTTGATATAGAATTTAAAGACGTGTGGTTTAAATATCCCGACACGGAAAAAGATATACTTAAAGGCTTGTCTTTTAAAATAAAAAACGGCGAAAAAGCTTCTATTGTGGGTGAAAACGGCGAGGGAAAATCAACTATGATAAAGCTGTTGCTCGGACTTTTTACCCCCGATAAGGGAGAAATATTGGTCGGCGGCAAAAAATTGGACGAATAACCGTTGAATGTGCGAACAAAGATATTCGGTCCCATGTTTCAGGATTTTCCGAGATACA